>ULRR01046016.1_pt1 | contig 38572 bp, 35 predicted proteins | sample 1955651 | NCBI WGS metagenome assembly ULRR01 (sample SAMEA4835688, study PRJEB28245) | human gut metagenome | biome: gut microbiome; material: fecal sample | place: Denmark | collected 2008
TCGGATATCGTAGGAGAGGTTACGACGGATCAGGTGTTGGGGAATATATTTCGGCATTTTTGCATCGGAAAGTAAGCAGTTGATTACAAACAAGTTAAATCAATCATAAATGATTAGTATAGCACTCTTTACGGGTGCTATTTTTATTTGTGCAAGCATCGTTGTTAATCGTTGCTAAGCCTTTTTACGCCTGTTTTTGTACCTCCTGTGTACCTCGCCGCTTGAAATGCGATTTTGCGTTGGCGAGGTAATGGAAGAATGATACGCTGTGAGACACAGTGAGACGCAGAGATACATTTTTGGCGAAATTAAAAGATAAATGAAATGGCTAGTAACATCGACATTCAGAAAAAATGCGAGTGGTGCGGCAAATTATTTATTGCCCACAAAACCTCGACACGATGCTGTTCGCATCGTTGTGCTAACCTTGCCTACAAAGAAAAAACAAGGCAAAAGCGTGTTAGTGAATTTCAAACAATGGTCAATCAACAAATCGAAAAAGAGGATTGCATTGACAAGGATTTCTTTACCCCAAGCGAAGCCGCAAAGTATATCGGTATAAGCAGGGCTACCTTTTATAGGTATCTTGAAACGAATCTAATAAAATCGGTTCAGCTAAAGAGAAAGACTATTATCAGGAGAAGAGACATCGAGGCTCTATTTGATAATGCTTCTCCTTACAAAAAACATCTACCAAGAAGTAAACAGAGTATTACCGACTTCTACACCACTAACGAAATTAAAGAAAAGTACAATATTCAGGAGTCGTGGTTATACAAAATTGCGAAGGAGAATAATATTCCTCGCACATTCAATCGTGGCAGAACCTATTGGAGTAAGAAGCATATCGACTCTTACTTTGCAAAGAAAGCTCCTGATGCGAGCATTACCGAATGGTACAGCGTAGCGGAGTTGCAGGAGAAGTTCGGTATGACGCTATCGGCAATCTACACCTTTGTATATAAGAATGTAATCCCCAAGCGCAAGGAGGGCAAGATGGTCTATTACTCGAAAAAGCATTTTGATATAGCCAAAGGTATTGCCACGCCCGAAGAGCCACAATACTACACTATACCCGAAGCGATGAAGAAATACAGCCTCACTCGAGACCAGCTCTACCACTATGTGAAGTATCACAACATCACTCGCATTAAGGTTGGCAAGTACACCAAGATTCTGCGCTCCGAACTCGACAAATTCTTTGAGCCACCGAAGATTGAGTAAAGTTACTTGATGGTGATTGACACCACCATCGGAACACCAATTTAATTTGCAACAAAAAGTATAACAATTAAAGTATAAATAGCTATGACACTAACTTGCACAAATGTAACCCTGCGCCAAAAGGCACTGCGCAACGACCGTATTTCACTCTATCTGGATTACTACCCAGCAATCCGTAACCCCTACACGATGAAGATGAGCCGCCGAGAGTTCCTCGGCATCTACCTCTATGCCAAGCCACGCAACGAGCAGCAACGGATGTTCAACCAAGAGATGCTCAACAAAGCGGAGGCGATACGATGTATTCGTGTGCAGTCGCTCATCAACGAGGAGTTCGGCTTCCTCGACAAGAACAAACAGAAGGTCGATTTCCTCGACTACTTCCGAGAAAAGGCACGCGAGCGATACGAAAAATGGGATTGCGTTTCCAACCATTTCGAGAAGTTCTGCGGTGGCAAATGTACTTTCGGAGATATTACCGTTGAGCTATGCGAAAAGTTCCGAGATTATCTCTTGAAATGCAAGCAGATACATCACCCTAACTCATATATCAGTCGAAATTCGGCAGCGGGATATTATTCCACCTTCCGCGCCCTGTTGAAGATTGCCTATAAGGAGAAGATGCTGCGCGAAAACCTCAATGACTTTCTTGAAAAAATCGAGTGGAAAGAGGTTAAAAAGGAGTATCTGACACTTGACGAGGTAAAGCTACTCGCTGCCACACCCTGCCGTATTCCAGTATTGAAACAAGCATCGCTATTTGCTTGTATGACAGGACTTCGCATTAGCGATATACTCAAATTGCAGTGGAGCGACTTTGAAATGGGGCCCGATCAGGGCTACTACATCCGCATCTGCACCGAGAAGACCGAGACAGAGGCGACACTCCCCATAAGCCACGAAGCGTTGGAACTATGTGGCGAATGGGGCAAAGGATTGGTGTTCAAAGGACTCACCCGTGCAATGACACACCATCCCCTAAAACAGTGGATTGCCGAGGCTGGGATAAAGAAGAAAATAACCTTCCACTGCTTCAGGCACAGCTATGCGGTCATACAAATCTCTTTAGGCACAGATATTTACACCGTATCGAAAATGCTGACGCATAAGAATGTTACCACCACACAGATTTATGCCGACCTTGTGAACTCAAAGAAACGCGAAACTGCCAACAAGATTTCATTAAAGTAGGGAGAAAACCGCAAAAAGGTGGGGTAAAAACTCCGAAAAGGTAGGGAGAAAACGCCATAATTACTATCTGCATCATTCAGCAATGAGTGGTGCAGATTTTATTTTAGAATGGTGCAAGGTGTCGAGCTATGGGCTATGCTATAATGTAATGATGAAAGTTGGCTTGAGTTGTCGAACGGTGCAAAGACAACCTCCGAGGCGAGGTCGGCAGTGAGCCAATTACGGATTTGAGAGTTGGAGAATGAGGGGCGTGAGTAGTCGCGGAACGATACGAACAATACCCTATTGCTATCATAAGCTGCTTGCAAGTGCGTTGGTATTTTGCGGTATAGGGAACGCCCCAATGCTACCACAACAGAACAGCCGCCAGAGAGAAGAATATCAAGCACAGCTCGCTCGATTGGAGAGTGAAAGCCGCTAATTACAACCTTATCAGTTTGAGCAATTTCGTGCGCCCACCGCTTGGCGAGGTCAAGAGCCTCAGGCGGTGCTGTGCGGGATGCAAAGAAGGCAACCAAATATCTATCCAACAACTCTTTGTTACCAGATAAGTCCATAAAAAAGCGCAGGCTTCTGCATTAACTTATCCCACTTCAAGGCCTTGGCTGCCTACAAAACGAATAAGCAACACAGAAAGCCCACGCAGGATGATATATAAGCACACACTGAGCCAATGTCAGTAGTGGATATATACACCTATCGTGGACATCTGATTGCTAATCTTCGTTTTGTGTAAAACCGCCAAGTTTTGAAGTGGAAGATTACGACAATAAATGTCTACTAATATGTATTGGCTTAACGCTTAAAGTCGTAAGCCGTAACAAAGATAATCAAAATTTTCTCAAATGTAGAATATGGTGTAAAAATAGAGTTGCTATGACACGATAGGACAACCTACGACACGTGCGGTCAAAAGGCAAAAGAGCCATTTTTTGTGTTGATTATTCATATATCTTTGCCCAAGAACGATTAACAAAGATGACTATGAATAAGAGACAAACGGAATATATTGCACTCTATTTGTTCGTGTTTGGAGCGATATTGCTTTTTGGTGTATTAGCGCGAAAGTTCGTGCTTGTCAAAGGATATGATGAGTTTAGTGCAGCGGTTGCATTCTTCGCAACGGTGGTTGTGTTGTCGGCACTCTATATCAGTCTGCAAATGACGCTCAATGAGTTGCTGCTGCCCCGAATGGAGAAGTTCTTGATGCGCTTTCCTACATTTCAAAATTTGGAGGAGGTGGCAGTTGCCGAAACTCCCGCTGTCGCAGTTGAGCCTATCGAGGATGTAGTTGTCGTGGAGACTACCCCACAGCCATCGGAGTATGAGGTATTGCGTGCCAATGCAATAGTCGAGCGAGAGCGTGCAGCGCAAGTGAAGTTGGAGCGTGTACTCGACTACACCAAGCAGACGATGGTTGCCTATATGAGTGAGACGGAATTAAACCGCTTGTGTGGGTATATTACCGAATATAGTTTGGGCGACACCCCACGCGAGGTATCGCCCGTATCGGTTGATTCAGCACTCAAAAGCATTGACCTGATGCACTTCGGCTGGAACATCGGCAAAGCTTTCGGCAAAAAGCGCATCCACACTGCCACATTCATTAAGAATGTATTTGCTCACGCCCTCCGCGACATCGAAGTCTCAACCATCGAGCGCAAGATGTCGCACACCGAATCGGGATGCAGAATTAAGTTGGATGGGGAGATAACATAATGTCAGGTGATATTAAACAATAATGACGACCACAGCATTTATGATCGTCATTACAGATGTTATTTTCATTACATCTTCTTAATTGTATAAAGCGTTCAGCCAGTTGACAAATGCCTGACAAATAGGAGGTGTTGTAGTTAGATATTTCTTAGTTACAGCAGAGCCCATAGGTGTTCCAGGATCTTCTTGCCACGCCAACCAAGTGTGTATCTTCGCCTTTGAATGATGTATTGGTTTATACTTATTCAAACCTCTTGCCTCTATGCTGTCTAAAACATTTTCAACTTCTGGCAACAACTTGTCGTCATCAGGAATTAAGAATGCTGCAAAATCCTCTAACATTCCATTATTGTTATTGTTCGGCATAATCCACACCCCGACTTTTATATCATCAACATTATCGGGGATAATAATGGCACCTCCCTGAGGACAATCATCAGGAATACTGCTATACAAATTAGAGTTTATGAGTATCTGACGCATTTGCATCCATCTCGCTTGTATGTCAATATCTGCGTCCATAACTATTCCAATGGTCTTAATCTCACCAGAGCCTTTAAGTCTGACGGGGAGTCCATTCAATAGATTCGTAACACCTTTGCAGTCCTCTATTTTGAAAGTTTCGGAGACATCAAACGCAGCACAGATGTTACAGATAAGATGAAAATCATCATTACCTTCAACCAATAATGTTTGAGTTATATTATCCATAAACTATCTGATTTCAATGTTTTGAGCCGCAACTATCTTTAATTCTTCCAAATTATATTCGGTGAAAGTTATTGCACTCTGTTTGTTTTCAAGTCTTATATAGCGTCCCTCTTCGACATTACTCTCCTCCTTTAAGGCGTAACCGAAACTACTGATACAATCAGAGCTATGCGTTGTTGCAAATATCTGCACATTAAGTTTAATTGCCAATTTGAAAATTACAGACCACAATTGTTTCTGCACGGTATAATGCAATCCGTTATCAATCTCATCTATCAATAGGCACCCATTTTCGCAATTAACCAATGCTAGGATAATTGACAAAATGTGATTTATTCCATCACCCATACTTCTTAATGGCAATCTCTTGCTAACACCTTTTACCTTTACTACTGGATATCGTCCAATACGGGGTGATTCCTCAAGGAACGCCAAACTTTCGATATTCGGCTCTATAATTCTCAAAGCATCAATTACATATTCCTCTTTCTCTGTCAGTGTTACATTGTCCCAGAGCCTTCCGATATATAGATTCCCAAATGTTTCAGGATTAACCCTGATTACAGATGCTATATCTGTTTTCTTAGTCCTACCTAATCTTATAGTGTCAAGGCGACGCTCTAATGGCACTATAGCTTTGTTCTTACCTTTTCTTATAATTTCCAATGCAAGATGTGCATCTCCAGTAGCAACATCATCCCTTGAGTCAAAAACTATAGCTTTTCGTACTATATTCCCATCTTCCTCAGTTTCTTGCTCTATGTAATAAACATAACGCAATGACAGAACATCATCATTATCAGAGATCTCAATGATATTATCTTCTGTCACATTAGTATTTCTATTTGTGAATAAAGAAGATATTGCTTCAATATTGGGTTTAAGGTATTCTGTTGTATCCTTGCTACTATATTTAGGTAACTCCCCTCTCTCTTCTATGATATAGAATAATTCAGAATCATCAACATATACACCAATAGCCTCCAACAACGATGACTTTCCGACATTGTTCTTGCCAGAAATCAAGTTAATTCGAGACAACTTAGGGATATTAAGCCCCGACAAGTTTTTGAAATTCCGAATCTTAAGAGACTGTATCATATTGTACTATATACTATTATCCATAATTTACCACAAAGATACTATTTTTATTTCACATTGTGCGCCAAATATCATTTTATTTCTCTGACAACGCATTTATTTTTAGTTTTTTACGCATATAATCATCAAATCACCACCACCAACCACCATCCAAAAGTTATTTTGCAGTTATATTTTGGTGGGTGATTTCACCATTATAACACCGATTTCCTTTGCCAACGAAATATTAAAAACAGTTCGCATATGGCAAATGAAATTACTTTTGATAAGCTGCCGCAGGCGGTGGGTTATCTGACAGAACAGGTGGAGCGAATCCACAAAATTGTGGCGGCATTGCAACCGCAGACCGCTATCGACAAGCATCGCATTGTCGAGATTGATGAGGCATGTCAAATCACACGCAAGGCGAAACCTACTATCTACACGCTCGCACGCAAGGGGCTGATTCCTGCATACAAGCGTGGCAAGAAACTCTACTTCTACGAAGATGAGTTATTACAATGGATTGAGTCGGGGCGAAAACCATTACAGGCTCTCAACCTCCAAGAGCAAGCGGCAGAGATTGTCCTCGGCGTAAAGCGTAAACCCAAAGGCGGTTTTAACCTCTAATGCACTCGGCTATGAACAGTAAATTGACAGCAGAGGGCATAATGGATGCAGCTATGCGTATGGGTGCTGAACTATCAGGTGGCGAGTTTCCTATCAGTGTCTTTCCTCATAAGATTCAGCGCATCATCACCGAGTTGCACGCCTCGCAGGGCTATCCCATCGACTACATCGCAGCGGCTATGCTATCGGCATTGGCGGTAAGCATCGGCAACTCGCATCTTGCACAGGTGAAGCGTAGTTGGGTGGAGAGTCCTATTCTATATATGGCACTCATCGGACGACCGGGAGCAAACAAAAGCCACCCTTTGAGTTTCGCATTTCACCCATTTATCGAACACGACTACCGCCACAACAAGGAGTATCAGGAGCAATATGCCGAGTATGAGCGCACGATGTCGATGACCAAGAAGGAACGATTGGAGGCAGGCAAAGATGAGTTTCCCATTCCTCCCAAGCGTAGCCGTTTTCTTGTGTCGGACATCACACCCGAAGGGTTAAGCCTTATCCACGCACAGAATCCTCGTGGGCTGTGCTTATGGTCGGACGAACTATCAGCGTGGTTCAAGAACTTCAACCGCTACAACAACGGCTCGGAGGAGCAGTTTTGGCTGTCGGTGTTCAATGCTAAGCCCACAATTTCGGATCGTAAAAGTTCGCAAAGCTCAATCTTCATCAAGCGACCTTATATCTCGGTTGTCGGTACGATTCAGCAAAAGATACTCGGTGAGCTGGGTAAAGGCGAGAGGGCGAGCAACGGTTTCATTGACCGCATACTTTTCGTAATGCCGCAATCGGTGCAGAAGAGCCGTTGGAGCGACAGGGAGACTCCCGAAGAGCTGGAACAGGAGTGGCAGCGCATTATCAATAGGCTCATCGAGCAAGAGTGTGAGTTCAATGAGCAGGGCGAATTGCAATCGCACCATCTCCCCTTTCGTGAGGCGGCCAAGAGAGAACTATATGCGTGGCAGCACGACAACGCCCGAAAGTGTGATTTGGAGAGTAACGAGGCACTGCTCGGTATATACTGCAAGTTGGAGATATACATCATTCGCTTTGCGCTGATAATTCAACTTGCCCGCTGGACTTGCGGAGAGTGCGACAAGGAGGCTATCGACATCGAGAGTGTGCGCAGGGCCATTGAACTGGCGGAGTATTTCCGTACCACAGCCATAAGGGTACAGACCTCGATAGGCAACGAGCAACTCAATGAACTGCACCGCACTATCTACCACCATCTGCCGCAAAGGTTTACCACCGCAGAGGGTATTGCATTGGCAGAGAGTTATGGGATGAAGGAGCACGCATTCAAAATGATGTTGAAACGCCATCTGGGAACACTATTCAAGAAAATCAATCACGGAGAGTACAGTAAATAACTTGTTACTATCCACATTTTGCAACCGTTGGTTTTGTGAAGTTGCGAAAATGTGGATAGTAACAACAAAACCAAGATTAAAATGAGATACCGATTCATATTAGAACCATACAAGGGTGTCAGCTCGCGGCACATATGCCCCAACTGCCACCGTAAAAGTTGTTTCGCACGCTACATAGACACCGATGAGCAGATAAGTTTTCCCGACTATGTAGGACGCTGCAACCACGAACAGAAGTGCGGCTACAACTACACGCCGAAGATGTACTTCGCAGAGAATCCCGAAGCAAGGGAGCGACTCTGTGATGACTACCGACCTGTGGTAAAACCCGCAAAAGTAGAGCCACCGCCACCATCATTCATCGAGCAGAAAATGATGCAACTCTCGATGCAACACTATGAGAAGAATCATCTTTATCAGTTCCTGAAAATGGTGCTCGGCAGGTCGGCAGCAAGCGAGTTGATGCAACGCTACAAAGTCGGTTCATCGAAGCATTGGACGGGTGCAACGGTCTTTTGGCAAGTGGATATTTCGGGGCGTATTCGCACAGGAAAAGTGATGCTCTACAACCCCGAAAATGGGCGAAGAATTAAGGAGCCTCACAACTATATAACGTGGGCACATTCGCTCCTAAAAAAGGAGAAATTTCACTTGCAGCAATGTCTCTTCGGGGAGCATCTTTTGAGTGTCGACAGCCACCAAACGGTGGCACTTGTAGAGAGCGAAAAGAGTGCTTTGATAGCCTCACATTTTCTGCCGCAATACCTTTGGATTGCAACGGGCGGAAAGAACGGAGCGTTCAACAAAGAGGCAATGAGCGTACTGAAAAATCGTCAAGTTTTACTCTTCCCCGATCTCGGAGCAACCGACTATTGGAGGGGTAAAATGGAGATGATGCAGCGGCTCGGAATAGAGGTTTCACTCTTCGATTTTATGGAGAACAACGCCACCGATGAGGAACGAAAAGCGGGTTACGACATTGCCGATTATCTCTTAAAAGCCGAGACAAAAGAGTCCGTTTTAAGCAGAATGATTGCCCGAAATCCTCACCTCGAAACACTCATTTCAACGCTCGATTTAGAGGTCGTAAGCGTGGAAAAACTCTCTTGAATTTCAACAGAAAAGAGGGAGTTTCAGACTTTGACTTAAAAGGCTGAAATCTATCTATTTTCAGCCAGAGCAAGTTTATGTCGGCGTATTACATTTTCCGACAACTTGCTCACCTGAAAGGCAGGTGAGACGGCTCCCGATGGTCACGAAATTAACACTAAAAACACAACTGAAAATGGAAAAGAAAAATACGATTACAATCCGACTTTCGGATGAACAATATGGTTGGCTGCGGGCACTGAGCAGACGAAGTAAACGGAGTCAAAGCGAGGTAGTACGCTCACTCATTGAACAAGGTACAGTGCGTGAACGAATCACTCGCGAGAACCTCGACATCATACGAAAACTTATAGGCGAAAGCACCAACCTGAACCAGCTGGCAAAGCAGGCAAACCGACAAGGATTTTTCCGAGTGCGTGACGAGTGCCAAGCCACAGCATTGAAGATTTCACAACTGATAAAACGGATAAAAGATGATAGGTAAAATTGTAAAAGGCACATCGTTCGGCGGGTGCGTGAACTATGTGCTGAAAGAAGAAAAATCGCGCCTGTTGGAGGCTGTCGGAGTAGAGGGTTCGCCCTCGGAAATGGCAGAGCAATTTGAGTTGCAAACGCTGCTCAACGATAAGGTCAAAAACACAGTCGGACACATATCGCTGAACTTCTCAGCGGAGGATGCTGCAAGGCTTGCAGCCGATGATAAACTGATGCTCAAAATCGCCCACGACTATATGAAGTTGATGGGTATCGAGAATACCCAATTTATCATTGCCCGACACATCGACCGCGACCATCCGCATTGCCACATCGTATATAACCGAGTGGATAATGACGGGCGAACGATAAGCGACAAGAACGACCGTTTCCGAAACGAGAAGGTGTGCAAGATGCTGACGGCTCGCTACCGACTACACTTTTCGGAGGGCAAGAAAAATGTGAAGTTTGACAGACTGCGTAAGCACGACCAGGTGAAGCATTACATTTACCATGTACTCAGACACGAAGTTCCGAAAGCAGTAAGCTGGAGCGAACTGAGGCGTGCATTGAGACGCTACAAGATTGACACCGAGTTTAAGTTGAATCGTAGAACGGGTGAAGCCGAGGGTGTAAAGTTCATCTGCAACGGGTATAAATTCAGCGGCTCCAAGATTGACCGCCAATTCAGCTTTGTCAATATTGCTTGCCGACTCGAAGAAAACGCCTTTGATGCTGGTATCTACCCAAGACGCAACAGCACTCCTACCCAGCAACGCGTGGAGCCTCGCCAAGAGGTAGTTCGTCAGGAGCCAAGCGAAGAGAGCAGCCTCAGTGCCGGCTTGCTTGACCTCGCTACCGCCCCTGCTACCGATCCTGAGGAGGAGATGCTGGCAAAGCAATATGTAAAAAAGAAAAAGAAGCCACAGCGCAAGCGTGGATTCAGATTGTGATAAATTATTGTTAAACTATTAAAACTTTTAGACTATGTACGAGTACAAAGCTAATTACAATGACTTGATTAGTGACTTCAATCTCTACTTATGCGAGAGATATGGTTACAGAAATGCGTGCAGTATTATGTGGAATGCAAATGGAATCTGCATCAGTATTCACAGGGGAAGTTTGGATATCTATATCCGCTTCTGGGAGTACAGCAAGGGTGTAGGCAACTACCCCGACTGGAGTATCATCATCGCCCGTTGCGAGTTCCGCGATGAACTGCGAGAGCACCGCTTCGAACTCCTCAAAGACCTTGTACGATTCTTCAAGGAGTATATGCCCCGCTACGGGTATAAATACCTCTGCACCGAGGATGACGACTACAAGTATTACCAGACGCTCAACCTCCCCTGCATCAAACGCGGCTTTATGGGCTACCATTGCAACTATGGAGCACCGCTGAAGGATGTTGATGTTTAACGGTTGAAGCAACCTTAGAATGTAAGAGACTCATTTGTCCGAAGGTATCCAAATTTTTCGGATAGTATCGGACAAATGGGTTTCTTTTTTTATTCGGCCTGACAAGTGTACTCCCGAATCAGAGACATTTACAGAGCATTTGTCCGAGGGGATTAGAATTTTTCTAATTGTTTCGGACAAATGGTATCTATTCTGAAACACCAATCTATTCTGAGCATTATTCCGAGGCTTACAAATAAATTTTGTAACCGTCGGACAAATGGGCTGTTATAAATTAATTTTTAGTAACTATAGCATCAAATTGTTCTTTTAATTTATATAGTTCCGAATTATGGTCCGCAATATCGCCCCTATAATTTTTGTAGAACGAAAGGATATGCCTAAATTTCTCATTCTCGGTCAGAGAATCAATATTATTAAAATCATTTTTAAAAATGATTGGCAATAATTCTTTTCTTTCACTATCTGAAAGTTTAGACATCTCTTCACGCCATTTTTGAGTATATCCAAGATGCTCAAAAAAGAAACGGAACAATATAAATGTCTCAGGCATAATCAGCAATTCCATATATTCATCTTCATTTTTTCCGAATGCTTTTTCAAAGAAAGAAACTCCACGACCAATTTTTCCTTTAGTGGCATTCAGAATTGCCTGAACTGCTCTTATATACTTGCGATTCCAATGTTCTCCAATGTAATCTCTATCATGACTGTGTTCATCACGAATTGGATGGTATTTCATTGGAAAAGAATAGATGCTAACATTTAGCTCTTCGCACAAATCCACATTGACCCTCATTCGATGGTAAAGATCTTGTGGTTTGTCCTTGAAATTATACAGCAAATAATTAGAGAAATCCTTCATACCATACGATACACTCATTTTAAGCGCATCTGTGTATGATTTTTCCGTTTTCACATCATCAAATGCAATTCTTAATGGACGTATAGGGATTTGCACCAAAAGAGCAACCCTCTCTGTATTAAACAGACGAGCATCAACACCTTGATTGAAATCTACATATCTCAATCTACCTTTTTGTTTAGAATATTTTTTCTCAAAATACTTCGCAAAGTCCTTATATGTCTTTACCAAAGCATCTTTAGTACAAGTTTCGGGGTGTAGCAATCCATATTGTTCTCGAAGTCTATAGATATGGGTACGTGCATCCTCTCCGATACTTTTAAGGTCGTTAATCTCTTTAAGTAGCTTCCAGCATTTACGGATATAGGCTCGATCATTTATGCCAAGTCGTAAATTTCGGATAGCTATGTTATATTGATTTGGCTCTATATATTTGGCACCAGGCACAAATCCACACGAACGAATATCCTTTATAATTCTATGAAGGTCTTTTGACGCAAGCACATTATTATCCATGAGTAGGAGATTCTGTTGATCTCCATATAATCTACGCGTTCTATCTATTCTTTCCTTTAATGGAAGATAAGATTGAAAATGTGGCTCTAAAATTGGCACAGCACAAAACGGGCAACGCCTTATACAACCACGAGTGGCATAACTAAAGAAAGCACCACTATCTACATAAACATAATCTATCTCATCAAGGATTGAATAATCTAACGGAAGTTCATCTATAATATATGGATTATCAGAATCTATATCCTTATATGGAGTATGTAATGTTCCACAATGCGGTTTGATACCTGTTGCTTCCTCAATTTCTTTTGGTTGTATTGAAGCCAAAACACCACCTACCATTAAGTTCTTTATATCTTTAACCATCGTTTTGGCAAAGAGAATTGTCTCAACGGTAATATCCCAGTAAAAGGTAAATAGTGTTGTTACACCTACCCAATCCCATTTGGGATTTTTTACATACTCCTTTTTATGATAGAAATTTTTATAATACTCTACCCAAGGATATATTAAAACAGAATAAGAAGAATCTTCAATTGCTATCTTCTCCAAATCTGCATTTCTGCGGTATCTAATGTAGTTGGCAATTTTATCAGACCTTAATTTCCAGTTTATAGAGTTATCAATCTGACTAAGTTTTATTACACAATCATTAGCAATATCGTTAATTAAAAACTCTTTTAAATCCCCCTTATAAAAAACCACATTGTCGCCTCTAAGACGAAAATATGTAGCTAATTTCATCAATCCAATAGGAGGAAATTTATTTTTATAGTTTGGTTCTAATAAGAGAACATTCCGATTCATTTTGTTATCTCCTCTTCTATGTTACTTATCAACGCTTCGCGCAAACGCTCATCAGCAATGGCATTCCCTATGGCAGCGTATATCCTGCCTATTAACTTCTTCTCCTTTTTATTATAATTAGAATATATCGGTTTATCTGTACGATATTTTACCTTTTTCGGTGGCTCAACATCTGACTTTACATTATCTTGACCTTGTATCCCTGTGGTGTCATTTTGTTTGGACTCGGGTTTTAGTTTTTCTATAACACTCTTTAATGGAGAGTCAGATGTTTCAATCTTTTTTGTAACATTGCCTAATTGTTTCTCGGCTTGCTCAACTTTCTTTTGCTGTTCTTCAAATTGGCGTTGTAAATCGTCTCGTTCTTTTTGACTGGTATAACCGCTACGTTCTTTCTCCTCAATCTTTTCCTTTAATTCCTGAGCTTTTTGTATTGTAGTTGTACTTGAACGAAATCTCTGAGCATCGTAGCACAACTCTTTAAGTTTCAAAAAGTCCTTTTTAATTCTCCTTTCAAAGTCCACACATTCCTTACTCTCTCCAAAATAATCTCGTCGCGAGTTTGGAATAAGACCTTTACTTAACGCATGGATTTCTCCAAAGTAATAGAATGAAAATCGTTGGTCTTCAGTTTTTGAGAAAAACTTCTTACAAATTTCCTCATCACCAATCTGTATATTTTCTTTCCTTAGACGAATACCACGAGCTATGTTTTTAGGCTTCATTTGCCCCTTTAAGCATGATATTGTATACCACCCCCAATATATAATATCCCCGTTATCATCTCTGGACAAGAGGAAATCCACATCTAATATATCATCAACCTTCTTTTTTCCGCCATGATTATCCTCATATATAACACTGGTATAAGGCTTATATATTTGGTCTCCATTGATGTAGATATTATATGTATCAACACATAATCCGTTTTCTTTCTTAAAATTATTAATTTTGCTTCTATAAATGAATTGAGATGATATATCAACAGGAGCAACCATCGATAAATAATCAGTAACACTTTCCACATCTAATAAATCATCCGATGTAACATCTTCCATTATTACACGGAAGTAGTGAGCATCAATATCTTCTTTTTCAAATGATGTTTTAGTTACTCGACTTAATACCTCAACTGCCTCTTCGTTATTATCACGATCATTGATAATATATTTAAGCAATTCGGCATCCCAAGTCATTATTGATTTTTTATCTTCTCCGAAATAGGATGTCTCAAACTTCAATTTTGAACAATAACCAAGTCCTCCTAAACGTCCAATTCCTCTAAATCCTTTATCCTCGCCACGCTTTTTTGTTGAGTGGGCGATGTTTCGTAATATAGAAACAACATTCTCGTAGGGTATTCCAGTTGCATTATCAAGGATAGAAATATATCTATTTTCAGCATCAATCTTTATATGAATCTCTTCCGAGCCTTTATCAAGAATCGTCAATTTTACAGCTTTATCGACAGCGTCAGCAGCATTTTGAACATATTCACGATAAATGAATCGACAATCCTCATACATGCCGAGAGTTAACGATTCAATAACATCTTTTCCTATTTGCGGATTAGTATTTGACATAGGTTAATCGTAATATTTATATATAGGCAATGGGAAGTTTACATTAAGCATAGAGCGGAATACCGGATTCTGAATAATGTATTCACCCTGTTTAAGTCTTGTCAACATTGTTTTATACACAGCTGGAACAAAACGAAAATCTTCTTTTGTGATTTCAATCGCATTGGTGCGTCCGAATGCCTGAGTTGCACAATTGCCCTTTACTCTCTTATGTATATCGCTAACAAATTGTTCTGCTCCAAACAAAACAATTCCCAATGAACGACCTCGCTCTGTTATATCCAATAGTTGTCTAAGAATAGGCGATGATTTTGGGACATCATTTGATGCATACTTATTTAGCTCATCAATGAATATAATGATACGGTCAGGTATTTCCTCATCAGGGCGTTCCGATGAGCCCAACTTTAAATTGTACACAGCACGCATAACATCACCAAACACAAATCCCTGAGACTCTTCATCAAGTTTTGCGACATCAATAACCATAACATCGTTCTTTTGTATTTTAGCTATCTGGTCTCTCAATCTTACACTTTTACCATCAGAGCCTAATTGTTCTGTAAACATTTGGCGACATTTTTGGAAACTTTTATTGAATAGACGATAAAATTTTCTCCAACTTAACACAGAAATCTCCTTACCAGCTCCTGCTGATTTAGATGTTTGAGTTTGTTCGTATAAAGCAGACTTAAACTCTTCCCATGATTCAACACCATTAAATTTACCCCCATTAGAAATAATGAAGTTTATTATTGACTCGATTGTATCATTGGGATCATCAACATTTGCAAATAACAAATCAAGACACTCTTTATCCTCATCTGTTTCAAAAAGATACTTATATTGAAATGCGTTTTTTGCTTCCAAACGCTCCTTTATGTTCTGCTCCTTCTCATAAGTGTATGATGTATAATCCTTGGAATATGGATAGAAATACTTTACTTGCTTAAACGCAGACATCTCCATTCCTAATTTCTCATATACTGGCCTGATTAAATCCAATTCATTCTGACGTTCGTTCATTTGGTCAATCTTCAACAAATCAGTACCTTTTACATTCATCATAATAAATGCAACAGATTCCTTATTCTCTTTCATTGACACATCTTGAATCGCTTTCATCAAAAACATCGCATAAGATGTTTTTGATGCTAATCCAGAGATTCCTGAAATATTTAAATGTGCACCTTCTGGACCAATAAGAAAATGTGAATTGAAATGCACTGGTAAAGTTTGCTCGTTTTTGCCTTCATACATTTTGATATATCCAGCAGGAATAGGATTTTTAACTTGGTCTAAGCCAAGTGCCATCATTATCTCACTCTCACTTGCCAAATAGACTTTCTTGCCTTCTTGCACAGGAATATATATACCATCAGTATTACCAACGACCTTACACTTGACATAATTCATTCCTATTCGGTCTGTATATGCCATTGAGTCTACCTCTCCGAAATCACTTGAAATAAACCCTGCTAATGCACTTGGAGAGTCTGTCATATGAGATATTTCCTCAACGACACCGAATGTTTTAGAATTTTGAATATGTTCTACGGCGACAACATCAAACGGTTTAAGTTTAAGGTCTTTCTTCGTCCAGAAAGTAAAGTCCTCAATCGTTGATGGTTGTTTTTCTGTCGCGATGATTTTACCGATGGTTTCCATATTTATATACTTAGAATAAGTTCATAAAGTAATAATCGCTCTTAAATCTATTTTTGCAATAGCACTCTGTCATATAGACCGGATATAAATGGTTGGCCCATCTTGCATCTGTTCCATAACAAACAGGATTTCGTTCATTTATAATATTCGCTGTAATGGTATCAATTTCATCCGTCGAGAGGCCATATTCAGCTTCGTGTCCTGTCATAAGCATTTTTTCGACTTTCACTACACCTGCATATGGAGACTCTGTCTTTTTAATGTCACGAATACGAACATACCAAATAGCAAAATTTACATTGCCCCACTCCTCTCCAGGCTGCCATAAAAAAGCGGGAGTCCTATGATATAGTGGTAATCTTGCAATCTGACCAGCACTACTCTGGTCTTTTAAGTCTCGCATAAGGTTGGGATTAAACTTCTTAGACACCCCGATTACATGACGATAGTTATTACGAATGCGTGCTAAGTCCTTAAAATCACCTGTTTTCATTGGTTTATATTGAATAGACCCATCTTTAATTAGGTAATTATCTTGGTTGAGCAATCTTTTACCGACTAAATATGATACTATTCTTTTTTCACAATCTACCATTTCATCTTGGATTCTTGCTATACCTTTGTTTTCAAAGGTTTCACGTCCATCCAATTTCGTTAAATAGTACAAGACTTTTTCGAATTGAATTCCAGATGCTTTCAGCTGAGGCAATTCATTTATTTTATCCCTTAAGTTTCTGAAAAACACATTGTGGTCAATACCTTCACCATTAGCCTTTACGGGAAGGCAAATTACTGGATATGTTTCCTCTGCAATATGCCTAAACGATTTGAAAGTATTATCATCATTCATTTCACGACCACAACACGCTACTGAAATTTGGCCACTAACTATTGGGAATACTTTTTTATCATATTGAATGTCGTCAACTTTATACACCCTTCTGGAACCATCCAAAAAGTACTTGAAAAGAGGCGGACCCTGCAAGCAAATTTCAGCTCTATGACGCATATCACGAGGCTTAGGATTATGCTCATCTTCTGCATACTCCTTAAGATTGATATAGTTACTCTCCCGATCTTCATATTCAATGGCAGGAGAGGCTACATTGTCATAGCAATATTTAAACGAGGTAAAACATTCACCTTGTGTCTCATTTGCTATAAATTTTAAAATCTTATCCATCTGCCTATCTTAAATAATCGTGATTACCAATTAATCTCTAAATAGAGATAATCTAATCTTCGCAAAATTAATGAAAATTTGCCAAATGGAGGCATAAAGAGGTGAGAAAATGTACTTTACGGGTTATTAATTATAGTTTTAGTCATTACACATCTTGGCTATTTCCCATATTTTTCGTAACTTTATAAGAAAAATCATGGGATTGTTTGACGAATATAAGAATCACCCTGATAAGGATGTTAGAGACAGGGCGAACAATTGGGGTGCTGCAATAGGCTTACAGAATGTAGATGGACTTAGTGTGTCTGAATTTCTAATTCAACTTGCTCGACAACAAATTGAGGGTAAGATTACTATGGAGGAAGTTACCCAAAGACTCAATGAGCATTACAAGCATAGAAAACTATATAGTTCTACTTATGAGATTGTTCCTCCTAACTCAGAGATGATCAAAAGAATGAAAGAGGAAAACGAACTCAGACGACCTGGGATGTATGAACAGGATTCAACCATCTGAAATTCTTGACTGTTGATGTAATAATTTCAGTTGACTATAAAATGTTGCCGACTGAACTCGTGAGCCACACTCACGAGTTGAATTATTCTACTTTTGCAAATTGTTATCGCATAATTTTGCCGAATAAGAAAAGTGTATTATATTTGCAGTTGCGAAACCATCGTTTCGGAAACAGACATTTCGGAACTAAAATAGAAGCGTATGAGATTTTTTGATAGAACAGAGGAGATTGCATCACTCAAAGAGATTCTTGAACTTTCAAAGAGTAATGCTCAGTTTACGGTAGTGACTGGTCGTCGTCGTATCGGTAAGACATCGCTTGTGTGGAAGGCATACGAGGATGAGCCGATACTCTATTTCTTTGTTGCACGCAAGGCTGAGAGTGATCTGTGTACGGATTATATACAAGAGATTGAGAACAAGTTGGGTATCCCAACAATGGGCCGAGTAGAACGGTTCCCTGAGATTTTCGAGTACCTGATGAAACTATCTATCGAGCGTCCAATCACACTGTTTATTGATGAATTCCAAGAGTTCTTCAAGGTAAACAAGTCTGTATATAGTGATATGCAACGCATTTGGGATATGTATCACACCAAGGCCCATATTAACCTTATTGTGTGTGGTTCTATATTCTCGATGATGACAAAAATTTTCAAGGACAAGAAGGAACCACTGTATAATCGCCAGACTCGTTTTATGTCAATTAAGCCATTTACACCTGCTGTCTTGAAGGAGATAATGGCAGAATATAATCCCAACTACACATCCGAGGACTTGTTGGCGTTATACTCGTTTACAGGTGGCGTGGCAAAGTATGTTCAGCTGCTCGTTGATGCAGGAGCGACAACCAAGACAAAGATGCTTAATCATATCATCAAGGCTGACTCAGTATTCTTGGGCGAGGGCAAGGCTATACTTATCGAGGAATTTGGCAAGGACTATGGTGTCTATTTCTCTATTCTTTCGGCTATCGCTCGTGGCAAGACATTACGCTCGGAGATTGAGCAGATTGTCGGCAGGGAGATTGGTGGCTATCTCACAAAATTAGAGAAGGAGTATGAGGTAATTACCAAGAACCAACCTATCTTTGAGAAGAGTTCTACAAAGAATGTTCGCTATACGATTGAGGACAACTTCTTCACCTTCTGGTTCCGTTTCATATACAAGTATAACTATATGCTTGAAATTGAGAACTACGATGCGGTAAAGACTATCATCAACCGCGACTACGAGACTTTCAGTGGCAAGATGCTCGAACGCTATTTCAAGCGTGTACTTATGGAGAGTAAAGCATACACTCGCATCGGCAGTTGGTGGGATCGTAAGGGCGAGAATGAAATTGATATTGTTGCTGAGAACGAATTGAACGAGGAGGCAACATTCATCGAGGTAAAGAGAAAAGAGGATAACTTCGATGCTATTGCTCTTAATGAGAAAGTGGATATATTTACTCGCGCCACAGGCAAGTTTAAGGATTACACTGTGTCGCAAAAAGGTTTGTCGATGACAGATATGTAGCGAATGTTATAGGGTGCGATATTCTAAAATCTACACAAAATTATGGCTCTGATTCCAGCATCGGTTTCAGAGCCGTTTTTGTACCTTTTTGGGGTAAAAAATGCGATTTTTTGCAAGTTTTTGTACCTCGTGTTTTGATATTCAAGAAATTACACTTACTTTTACATTCCAAAATGGAGGTACAAGGCGAAAAGTGCGTTGAAAATCACTAACTTACACATTCTCAACGACTTGCCAAATGAGTGGTTGTACCTTTTAGAGTGCTAAATGGCTGATTGATAATCATCTACATTTTCTGCATCGGGAAATGATGGCTTGGAAATAGCCGTAACCAACTATAATCATTTAGAACAAAGTATCTGTATTACAGCGACTTTTATATTTTAACACTTTCCGATCCGTATTTGGAAGTAACGGTTTTTATCCATATTTTTCTATCATATTTCTATCGCGACGGAAATTCACGGTTAGCCCGAATGTCACAGTAACGCATTAGTTGACGTGTGTTGACAAAAATCGGGAGAAATAAGGCGAAATTACCGCCAATGTAAACGAGGAAAATATGGAAGTAAGAAAGATTTGCCAATGGTGTGGAAAGCCATTTATAGCTCAAAAGACAACGACTTGCTATTGTAGTCATCAGTGCTCCAATCTTGGCTACAAAGAATGCATCCGGGAACGCAAGCGGCAGTTGAAACGCTCGCAAGAGTTGCTACAACCTCGGCAAGCCGCCGAGGGACAGGATTTCTTCTCTTTTGCCCAAGCAGCAAAGTTGATGGGCGTAACCAGACAATATATATATAAATTGGTAAAGGAATCCAAACTTCGGGCTTCACGCATCAGTGGTAAGAAGTCGCTCATTCGTCGTGCCGACATCGAACTAATGATGAAAACCAAACCATATGAGCGCATCATGCCTGAAGAGGACTTCGACATCACCGAGTATTACACTGCTGAAGAAATTGCAGAGAAATATAAGGTCAACGCCAAATGGGTGTGGACTTATACACGGCAGCACAAAGTTCCGAAGGTACGAATCCGCCAGTTCAACTATTATAGCAAAAAACATATCGATGCTGCCTTTGCCAAATACGAGGTGGATTCCGACCTGACCGAATGGTACACACCGGAAGATATTCAGGAGAAGTACGGCATGACATGCGTCGCCATCCGTTCGCAGGTGTATCGGAACAATATCCCATCCAAGAAAGAACACGGACAAATCTATTATTCCAAGCTCCATTTCGACCTATCTAAAACATCGGAACAGGAAAGCAAAGCGGAATACTGTACCGTCAAGGAGGCTATGGAAAAATTCAAACTCTCCCGTGACTCTGTTTACGGCATTCTGCAATTCCATCAGATCAACCGCGAGAAGAACGGACGGTTCGTCCGATTCCTAAAAGTAGAGTTTGACAGGGTTATGGGTGTTCACAAATAATCTAATTTGTCGCTATCCATTAATTATTCAAAAATTAATCTCTGCTGTAGGTAATCTGCATGATTACATTACAGAGTTTCGCCAACGAATTAATAATAACCATAAAAATATAACATTATGCATGAATGTAAGACCGTGACATTAAGGACACGTCCGCTAAAAGGCAGGATGATGTCTTTCTATCTAGATTATTATCCTGGGTATCGAGACAAAGAGACAATGAAAGTTATTCGTCATGAATCGCTTGGTATCTATGTCTATGCCAATCCGAGAAACAAACGGGAACAGAGTAAGTTCTTTATTTATCGTTTTTTTGCCATCTAATAACTCTATCAAATAGCGATTACCCCTCTATTTCATTAACTCGACAACATCTTCCGGCAACATTGCATTCCCAGCATCATCTTTCGGAGTGTTCTTAAGGAACAGCATTGGAACGATGGTGTAATTCTTGGCAAATGGTAACAGATTAGCTTTACGGAGAAGTTCGGCTGTTAACTGTTTCCCATTCTCTTGAGTTGTCCATTTGCATTCGCCAACCAGCAGATACTTTTTATCAAGCGATTCTGCCATTACATCGAATTCGACCTGTTCAGGTTTCTTATCCTCATTGAGAACAGAACCCCACCAGCGTTTTGCCTTGCCATAAACCACTCTATTGACAAGATTTCCTGTCACAGCATCCCTACATAATTTTTCCCATTGCATACTCACATACTCCGAGAAATGAGCAGTCAAAGCTTGTTCTATTGGCAAACGACGACCAAGCTCTATGAATGAACGATTAGGAACGACAAACTGATAATAAAATGCCATAAACAGATCGGCTATCTTGTAAAGACTCTTTTTCGCATTCTTTTCATCAATCCCGAACGGAACATCTTTCTCCAAAAATCCGAGATCAATGAGTTTCTTCAATGGACGCGATAGGTTGGTTGCAGGCTCATTGCATCTTGCGGCAATCTCAGAAAGCCGGTTTGCGCCAGTACCGATATAAGACATTATCGTCGAAGTCTTAACAATATCCTTTACATCGTCCTGAAAAAGTTTTATAGGTTCTTCGTAAAGAGTTCCATTTACAGAAAGGATATTACGCCACAAGGCATCATTAAGTGAATTTTGGTTTTCCCTTAGTTCCCAATAACGCGGCACACCTCCCCAAACAGCATATTCTTCAATGGCATTCATCGCATCAAAGCTCAAAGCCTCTTGAATATATGGCAAACGTATCGGTGCAAGTTTCATGATCTCATCAGCACGGCCATAGAGAGGTGCAGTAGAATCAAGAAACAACCCATACATCATATTCTGCGATGAACCACAAAGCACAAGATTATACTTCAACTGCTTTTCATCAACCAGCTTTTGCAGCACAGATGGCAGTTCAGAAGATTGCTCTACAAGATACGGAAACTCATCCAAGCATAAAGTAAAACGCTTGTCTGTTCGATAATTGACTGCACGAAACATAGATTCCCAATCTGGATATGTCAGTTTGTCGAAATCTGGAAACACTTGTGCTATTACTTTTGCAAGCAATGCTCTCTGATGTTGCCCTTCAGAACGATCAGCGAGAAAATAAACATCATTGTCCGACAACACCCTTTTAATAAGCGTTGATTTACCCAGTCGTCTACGACCGTACATCACGACTAACGAGGACTTCTCCCTCACAAGAGCATCCTTCAGTCGTGCTGCTTCATCTATTCTATCAACGAATTTCATATACCTTATTTATTATGCATTACAAACATAATGTTTCTATAGCATAATACAAAATTTTAAGCTGTATTTTTTATCCTGATAGAGTCATTATCGACTTATATGCAGGAAAAAGCGAGTTTTATCCCTTTTTCGAGGCTCTTTTCCTTGTCTTCAAAATCAAATCCTGTAATGTTTTCCCTAGTTTGTCTTCTTTGGCCAACCACAGAATATCATCGTCAAGCTGTAAAGCATACAACACACGCAAATATATTCCGATTGCCACTGTCGGCGCACCTTTCTCTATTCGTGATACAGTCAACGGAGAACAGGTAGCACGTTCTGCCACCTGAGCCACGCTTAGGTTCCTACGCAAGCGAGCCAATTTTATCTGCTCTACCACTACTGACATCTTTTGCTCTAATTTTCGAGGTAATTTAGTCCCCATTGTATTCTTTGCCATATCAACACATCATATAATATGTAAAAATATTACTTTTTATTTATTTATTGTATATGAAAAATCGCATCAAAGCCAAATAATCGGTCATAGACATAGCCATTTGGAACAGAATCTTAAAATTAAATGCCATCATATTATTCGTAAGCAACGTATACATCTATTGACAAATAAAATACTATTTATCAATAGATGTAAACTAACTCTCCTTACAGTGTCTGTTTAATCTAAAAAAGGGAAGAAAAGAATATCCAGACATCAATCCGGTTGTTGCTTATCAAGTCCCCATAGTCACTCGCAAAGGCACTGTTCAGCACCAAATCTTTGTGACAAGGTGCAACTACCTGAAAAGTGGGCATAGGTGCAGATCACTCATGTATTGTATTCTCATTTCTTTGATAGTTCAACCTGTTTCTCTATGATTGCCTTTACCCGTGCGAATGAAACCGGAGTGAAGTCGTTATTGTCAACTCCCACATCATACTGTGTAGAGAAAAGCATTTGAAGGCGAGGCTTATCTTTTCCGGTGTTATTCCTGCTTGTATGCACATGGCCGAAAAGCTGCCAGGTATCATCGTATGAGCCGCTATAGCAAAGGAACGGGCAATGATTCAGATAAATCTTCTGTTTATCGACCTCAATGTACATCTGCATCGTGATCAGTTCGAAATATTTTGTATAATTCTGCCTCAAGTTCTTCATGTCATGATTACCGGCTATGAGATAGATTTTCCCATTCAACCTTTTGAGTATCTTTGTCCATTCAGCAGAGCCACCAAGACAGAAGTCGCCAAGATGAAATACGATATTATCCGGACCGACCACACGGTTCCAGTTGGCAATAAGTGTTTCATTCATGTGTTCTACATCCTTGAATGGTCTGCTACAGAACCGGATGATATTGGTATGATTGAAGTGGGTATCGGATGTAAAGAACACCCCGCTTCCGTTGAATTTGTAATCCATAATCTTCTTTTTTTATGCACATCACTGCGCTGGTTAATAAAACTGAAGTTTTCAATGCCCATGGACGGAAATGACGGAGTAGAGCACATAATGCGAACGTCACCAATGGGCAAAAACAAAGCCGTTGAAAAATTTAGTAAGGACTTTTCAACGGCTTCAATTTATCTTTTTAATAGGAATACCTACATCTAATGTACTCCTACCTGTCTATAAAACGTTCGCTGGAAAGTGTTTTTGAATTTACCGAATGACTCAATGCCTAAAGTATGAACATACGGCATACGCTCAAAGCATACTGTGCTTCGACATAATGTGTTTACTAATATGTTCACTCTATTCTGCAGCATTGTAATTTGCTAATTGTTTTTATTCAATTGTGAGTGCAAAAATACTGAATTTTCTTGAGAACCAATCAACTATTCGCTAACTTTTTGATAGCTTTATAACACTATTATTGTCAAACAGACGTGGAGAAATAGAGTACCTATAACCAAGCAACTTTTTCAAATGGTTGAAATAGAATAATTCAGTCAATCCTTCACCGACAATATGAATGACCTGTCTAGTTGCTGTATTCTTTCTAACTTTTCTCATAAGGTTACCTTTCTACTTCTACTCATTGTTTGTAAGATTTTTGAGCCTATAACGGTGTACGGCTCTATTAAACACTTACAAACCATCAAGAATTGTTTTACCTTTCAACATCTTTTCTTCCTTTTCATTAAACATCTAATATTCTGATTCTTTGATAATACGCAAAGTCTCTTGCTTATATCCTTTGCGGTCGTACTCCTCCCCTCTACACATCCAACAACTACATGGAGTTCCCGTAGTTTTATAAACCTGCGCCCATTTATCCTTTGCCAATTCAAACCAATGAGGATGCTCATAACAACTACCATCTTCACGAATAATGCAAAATTACGATAAATATTGGCAATTATATCAGATGGGGTATATTATCATAATAAACAAAGATTGAAATAAAGCAATTCCAATAAAAGCATTACCTTTGTAAACAACAAGCATTCTGTAACATCCATGCAAAAAAGTAACTGCAACAACTGCCCCCTAAGGAAAAAATACGATAAAAGCCCTCAGTCATTAATGGGACGCTTTTGGCGTTGGCACATAAACTTCTGCCCAGGCTGGAAAGGATATTTCAAATCTCTTTCGCCTGACGAGCAAAACGAGATTAGAAAGAAGTATAACTTCGATAAATACAATAAATAATGAAAAAAGAAATTCTATTCGTCTTGTTAAAAGACTTTGCCGATTGGGAAGGGGCTTATATCGCTCCCAACCTCAATTTAGGTGTTGAACCCGGAAGTGAAAGCAAATATATAGTTAAAACCGTATCTGTCAGGAAAGAGCCGGTTGTATCGATCGGAGGGTTCAAGGTGCTGCCCGACTATGGGATCCATGACATTCCGGCCGATTATGCAGGGATCGTATTAATAGGTGGCATGAGCTGGTTCACCCCGGAAGCCGAAACCATTGTCCCTCTGGTTAAAGAGGCCATAGAGAAGAAGAGGCTGGTGGCCGGAATTTGTAACGCCTCCGTCTTTCTTGGCAGGCACGGTTTCTTGAACCATGTAAATCATACCAGCAACGGATTGGATTACCTCAAACAATTTGCGGGGGTTAATTATACAGGTGAAAATCTTTATATGGATGAACCGGCTGTCAGAGCCGGAAACATTATTACCGCCAACGGATTTGCAACTCTGGAGTTCTGTCGTGAAATACTCTATGCGCTGGAGGCAGACTCTTCCCAAAAGATAGAGAGAAGCTATCGAATGAACAAAACAGGTGTTTGGGAAGATCCAGAAGTGGGATAAATCACTTATCTAATGGTGGTAGATAATAAAACATCTACCACCAACAACTTACATCTACCACCATTTACTACTTTTCGACCACTAAATACAACCGTCCCCTACTCGCTAACTGCGTCTTAAGCCCTATCTTTTTCAAGAAACGACCAAAGACGGAGACATTGCTCATCGGAAGTTTTACGCCGCTCTTTTTTTGCAGCGATAGGTAGATCTCTCCGGCAGAGATCTTCAAACCTTCCTCCTTGTGCGAAGCGGGACGATAATATTGAAAAAACAGATCCTCGAACAAAGGACGTTGTTGAAACGCCTCGTTCGCTTGCATCTGCGAGACCTCTTCCTCATGCGTCAGCCAATAACGCTCGTTATTCTTCAAGGCGGCAACCGCTTGCGCATAGAGCTGAAGATAATCGATAGGCTGGTCATTGTCTATCAATCCTTTCACCTCGATACAAATGAAACGGCGGCTGCCGGAAGGATCGCCCAGCAAATCCGTATGGTTGCTCGTAGCGATAAAGGAAGCGTAACGTTTCACCGATTCCACCTGCGTAGCATGAGGTTTGCGCACATTTACGACCGGCTTCTGCAACAGATGCTTCAAGAAGCCTTGATGCCTCGCGCTCACTTGGTCGAACTCATCAATATTGATCAATCCGAAACGAGTAAGATACAGCTCGGCATCCCGCTTCTTGCTGAAATCGATGCTGTCCGTGTAATACTTATTCAAGTCCGATGGCAACAGGTTGAAGCAGAACGTGGACTTCCCGCACCCCTGCCCGCCCACCAAGAGCGGGGAAAGGCTGTTGCCATGCTGTTTATCACGCCCCTGCCAATGCGCTACCATCGACAGGAACCAAGTGTAAAACAACTGTTCCCATCGCACATTATCGCAAGGGATGCGTGCGGCCAGCGGACGGATGCGATCCTTGCCGTCCCACACGGGCAAGCGGGTCAAATAGTCCTCGATAGGCGCATAGTCCGGGATGCGATCTGAAAAGACAAAACGCCGTACATCCCTGTCCCATAGCTGCAATCCTTCTTTCTGGGCATTCAAGGCGATACTGTTCAGCACACGATCCGTCACGGGACGATAGTCAAAACAGAAGGTGTTTTTCTCCCGATACTCCGGTCCGCCGGCCATCAGATTATACCGGAAATCGTAACGGCGGTTCATAAACTCCTCCATTTTCAAGCTCTGTAGTTGCTCCGGCTTGTAAAGGGACGTACAACCAAAGTCCGAATCGGAGGCTAACCGATACGACTGCCTCAAGGTCTCCCGGATCTCCACTTCCGAGATCAGATTCCCCAAATAGAGCATCGTCCACTTCACACAATCCTCCTCTTCTACCCCAGCCGCGAAACAAAGTCTTCCTAGAGTGACCAACAAAGGTTTGAAATCCACCTTTATGCTCAAACTTCCATGTTCCTCCAAAGCCCGCTGCAAAGCGAATTCATATTGGATGGCAACGTAACGGTATTGGTCATAAAGCGTCTGCCCGGCACTCTCTACCGGTACCGGCACCCGTTTTTCGAACCGTTCCTGGTAGGCGCTTTCGTCGGGCATAGCCACAGGCTGCTCCAGATGAATGGAAAGAACGTCCGGATTGTAATACACATCGGCATCATAACTGAGGCGGCAGCCCATTTCCAGCACCGGACGTTTCAGCTCGATGGGATAAGAAAGGCGAGGCTCATACGTCTTGAGCGCATGTCGGTAAGCGTGCGCATGAAAAACCTCGGCATCCGTACGCGAACGGGGAAGCGACCCGTCGGGATAGGTATAAGCCACCACGAACTTCACGCTCCGTCCGCTAGAGCCGATCATAGCGAACAGTGTCTGCGGATATTCCACTATTTTTTGTTTCAAGGACAAAGCCTCTTCTATGCTCTTCAATCGATTGATCTCCAGCAAAATCCAGCCATTATACTCCTTCAATTCCCCTTTTCGAAAAGTTCCGGCAAAGAGCAACTGAGGTAATTTCCGGGTAAACGGATACCGTTTGTCGGGATAAGCCCGCCTTAATTTCTCTCGAAAGAGCGCAAGCTTATCCCTCGTCCGCTCATCCTTTACCCATGCCACGATCTCCTCCATACGCATCGCCCGTTGTGCGACGGTATGTCGATAGGCTGTTTGCTTGGTTATTTTCATGTCTAATATATTATTTAAGAAGTTGAATAACTTATGCTTACAGTTTTTCCTATAGAAAAACTAAAGTTTTATTAGGGGAAAACTTTTGTTTCTTCCTAAAGAAACTTTTGTTTCCTCTAGGAGAAACTTTTGTTTTCCCTAAGAGAAACTCTTTGTTCTCCTAAGGGAAACTCTTATCAGCTCTTATCCCTTCGTCCATCGGTAGCCACTCTGCCAAGCATCAAAGACTGGTTCATCCTCTACTCCGTACGCCCGAAAGACCTGACGGATATACTGTTGGTCTTCGGGCGAGAAGGTTCTTTCCTTGCGCTTAAACTGATAAAACTTATTCTTACCGTATGTCATCAACAGACGTTGCTTGATGCGTTTCGCCTCCAGATAAGGTATCTGGTCTAATAGGTGATCCATGCCAACAGCGTATTGCACGGGAGTATCCGCCATGAAAGCCGCACACTTTCCGGTAGGACTGGTACGTGCGGGATTCACGATGCTCACCGCCCAAAGCGTATCGGGGATAAAACGGACGATTTGATGCCGCAAGCAGCGGTTGGCGTTCTTACAATTTTCATTAAAACAATGTACAAAGCCTGTCGGCACCATAGCGTAATCGAGTTTTTCTATCATATCTTTTAGATTTTCAGTATTCTTCAAATATAACACTTTTTTCCTTCACACGAAAAGAAAATTGTATGAAAATCAATAATAAATGGTAGATATTGAATAATAATTGTAGATGTTTGGAGATCTACAACCTATAGGTAATATTCTTATTTACAGAGAGTACACAACAGAGTGGTAGATATTGTAGATGTTTTTATAAATTCAATGTTCTAGAAAATCTAGGATATTGAAAAGATCAAGTCAATACAACTTCTTCATCTTTTCGCTATCACATAGCAAGATATTTTATATCTTTATTGCCAAATACAGAGAATAACATCAATATCCAATTGATATGAACCGGATAAAAAAGTTCTTGAAAAAATATGATATCTAAGGAAAAACAAATAGAAGATCATTTTATTAATAAATTAATAGATCTCAAGTACACCTATCGTGACGATATTCGTGATAGGAATGCTTTAGAGCGGAACTTCAGAACAAAGTTCGAAGCATTGAACAGGGTACATTTAACGGACTCTGAATTTGATCGTTTGCTCGAGGAGATCATTGATGCTGATGTTTTTGCTTCTTCTAAAAGACTACGAGGAATCAATACGTTTATGCGTGAAGACGGGACACCATTACAATACATGCTGGTCAATATCAAAGATTGGTGTAAGAATGATTATGAGGTGATTAATCAGTTGCGTATAAATACCAATAACAGCTATCATCGGTATGACGTGATTTTATTGATCAATGGCATTCCTGTAATCCAGGTCGAGTTGAAGGCTTCGGATGTTAGTCCTCGCCGGGCGATGCAACAAATTGTTGATTATAAAAATGATACGGGTAATGGATATACGAATACATTACTTTGTTTTATGCAACTTTTTATCGTAAGCAATCAGGCAAATACTTACTATTTCACCAATAATAACGATCAACATTTCAGTTTCAATACAGATGAGCAGTTCTTGCCAGTCTATCAATATGCGACAGAGTCAAACAGAAAAATAACCCACCTTGATGCGTTTTCTACGGCATTTTTGTCGAAATGCACATTGGGAGAGATGATTAACCGCTATATGGTTTTGGTTGTCAGTGAACAAAAGTTGCTCATAATGCGCCCCTATCAGATATATGCAGTAAAAGCAATAATAGATTGTATTCATCAAAACAGAGGTAACGGTTATATTTGGCACACGACAGGAAGTGGCAAGACGCTAACATCATTCAAAGCATCTACTCTGTTAAAAGATAATCCCGACATTGATAAATGCTTGTTTGTGGTAGACCGTAAAGATTTGGATAGACAAACACGCGAGGAGTTTAATAAGTTTCAAGAAAATTGCGTAGAAGAGAATACCAATACGGGGACTCTTGTTAAACGCATGTTGTCGGACGACTATGCCGACAAAGTAATTGTAACTACCATTCAAAAATTGGGTATCGCACTCGATTCGTCCAATAAAAATAACTATAAAGACCGTTTAATCCATCTAAAGGATAAACGAATTGTATTCATTTTCGATGAGTGCCACCGCTCTCAGTTCGGAGACAATCACAAGGCAATCAAAGAATTTTTCCCGAACTCTCAACTCTTCGGTTTCACGGGAACACCCATATTTGAACAAAATGCAACTTATACACAAATAAGCGGAGAAGAAGCCTCATATAAGATTACGGAAGATATCTTCCCAAGCAGACTACACGCTTATACCATAACACATGCGATCGAGGACAAAAACGTCTTACGTTTCCATGTCGATTATTTTAAACCCAAAGAGACAGGCGATCGTAGGGCAGATGGCACACTAAAGAAACAGGCGGTAGTAGATGCGATATTATCGAAACATGACGCAGCAACCCACTCCCGTAGGTTTAATGCCATACTTGCCACAGCCTCTATCAATGAAGCTATCGAATATTACGGACTGTTCCGCAGAGCGCAAGAAAGTTTAATGCAGCAAAATGAGAATTACGAACCGCTTAACATCGCTTGCGTATTCTCGCCTCCTGCCGAAGGGAATAAAGATATTCAGCAAATACAGGAAGACCTGCCACAAGAGCAGAATGACAACTGTAAAGAGCCTGAAGAAAAGAAAAAGGCGCTGAAAACTATTATTGACGACTATAACCGGCAATATAAAACCAACCATACAATCGCTGAGTTTGATGCCTACTACCAAGATGTGCAAAAACGCATCAAAGATCAACAATATAGCAATAAAGACTATCCACACAAAAATAAGATCGATATAACGATTGTCGTGGATATGTTGCTGACAGGTTTTGACTCTAAATATCTCAATACATTATATGTTGATAAGAATTTGAAATATCACGGTCTGATACAGGCGTTCTCACGTACCAATCGCATTTTGAACGACACTAAGCCATATGGTAACATCCTTGATTTCAGAGGTCAGCAAGATGCTGTCGATGAAGCGATAGCGTTATTCTCTGGAGAGAAGACCGATAATCCTAAAGAGATATGGCTTGTAGATTCTGCCCCGAAAGTGATAGAGAAGTTCCAAGATGCTGTTCAGAAGTTGAGTGAATATATGCAATCGCAAGGATTGGAGTGCCAAGCTGAAAATGTTTATAGTTTGCAGGGAGATGAGGCTCGTGCCGGTTTTATCAACTGTTTCAAAGAAGTACAACGATACAGAACCCAGTTGGAGCAATATACCGATATTAACGAGCAGGAGAAAGCAAAAATCGAAGAACTGTTGCCAGAAGAGACTTTGCGTTCGTTCCGTGGAGCCTATATTGAAACGGCACAACAATTACGCAAACAGCGGGAGACAGGCAAAGACTATGAGGTTAGTCCACAGGTTGAAGACCTTGATTTTGAATTTGTTCTTTTTGCTTCGGCAGTCATTGACTACGATTATATAATGGGATTAATCGCCCGCTATACGAATAGCAAAAACAGCAAGCAACGAGTAACCAAAGAGCAGTTGATCAGCCTTGTGGCATCGAGCGCCAACCTGATTGATGAACGGGACGATATTCGAGAATACATCGATAGTCTCGACGAAGTGAACGGTAAGACGGAGCAGGAGATAAAAGAGGGGTACGAAGCATTTAAGGTGGAGAAATATGCTAAACAATTGGCATCTATAGCCGACAAACATGGTATCACAGCGGATTCGTTACGCAAATTTGTAGAACAGATAATGGAACGAATGATCTTCGATGGTGAAAAACTAAGTGATTTGTTAGCTCCGTTGGAATTGGGATGGAAAGCTCGTACTAAGGCTGAATTGGCCCTAATGGATGATCTCGTTCCATTATTGAAACGTTTGGCCGCTGGCCGTGAAATTTCGGGATTGTCGGCTTATGAAGATTGATGTTATGACAAAAGACAAAGATATAAAAACGACTGTGCCTACTTTGCGGTTTCGTGAGTTTCAGAATGATGCACGATGGATTCCTAATAAAATAGATCATGTATGTAAAATCGGAAATGGTAGAGATTACAAACACCTAAGTGCAGGGAATATACCAGTATATGGGTCAGGAGGTTACATGACATCTGTAGACAAATTCCTTTATGATGGTGAGAGTGTTTGTATTGGAAGAAAAGGCACGATAGATAAACCGATATTTCTTACAGGTAAATTTTGGACAGTTGATACCCTATTTTATACATATGCGTTTCATAAATGCTTACCTAAATTCTTATATTTGATATTTCAACAAATTAATTGGTATAAATATAATGAAGCAGGCGGTGTCCCAAGTTTATTAAAAACAACCATTGGAAATATCAATATTTTTATTCCAAATAATGAAAATGAGCAGAAGAAGATTGTTGACTGTTTTAGTAGTTTGGATGATTTAATAAATGCAGTAGCAGATAAAATAGAAACATTGAAGGAATATAAAAAAGGATTGATGCAGCAACTATTTCCTGCCAAAGGCAAAACAATTCCGGCTATTCGTTTCCCCGAATTTCAGAATGCTCCTGATTGGCAAGAAACGGCCTTGGAAAATATTGGTGAAATTGTTACAGGAAATACACCCAGTACAAAAGAACCAAACAACTATGGTGGTGATAGATTATTTGTTTCGCCAGCCGATATTTCAGATAAACGTTATGTTTCACAAACTAAGACAACACTTAGTGAGAAGGGTTTCCGTTTATCAAGACATATTAAAGAAAATAGTATATTATTTGTTTGTATTGGTTCTACAATAGGAAAAGTAGCTCAAAACACAAGAGAATGTGCAACAAATCAACAGATAAATTCAATAATGCCATATAAAGGTCATGTCGCGGATTTTGTTTATTCTATTTTAGAGCATTATGCACCTCAAATTGCATCTATTGCAGGAAATCAAGCAGTCCCTATTATAAATAAGACTCTTTTTTCTTCTGTCTCTCTATTGATGCCAAAAGAAAACGAACAACAAAAAATCGCCGACTGCCTATCATCAGTAGATGAACTCATATCCACCGAGACCGCCAAACTCGACCAACTAAAAGCCCACAAAAAAGGATTAATGCAACAACTATTTCCTAAATTACAATGAGTAACGAAGCAAAAATATTCAAATACAACACATTGTCGGATGTTGCCGTCAGATTTCGTTCTGATTTAAACGATTTCGACTATGTTTTATTATATGCCTATAATGGGACGGGGAAAACTCGTCTTTCCATGGAATTTAAAAACAGAGGTAGAGATACGGAAGCTAATACCAGAGATACACTATACTTCAATGCTTTTACTGAAGATCTTTTCTATTGGGACAACGACCTTGAAAATGATACGGAGAGGGTTCTCAAAATCAATGCAAACTCGAACTTCTTTAGCGGGTTTAAAGAATTAGCATTGGAAGAGAAGATATTCGGTTATTTGCAACGATATGCAGAGTTTGATTTCAAGATCGATTACGAAGAGTGGCATATCTCTTTTTCTAAGGGGGAAGAAGATAAGATAAAGATTTCTCGTGGTGAAGAAAACATATTTATATGGTGTGTGTTCCTTGCCATTTGCGAATTGGTCATTGATGGAGCCGAGGCATATTCATGGGTTAAATATATTTATATAGATGATCCTGTGTCTTCGCTTGATGACAATAACATTATTGCGATCGCCAATGATTTGGGCAATCTGCTGAAAAAGGATTCCGGAAAAAGAAAAATCGTTATTTCTTCTCATCACCATTTATTCTTTAATGTGATGTATAACGACTTAAAAAGAAATAGACGTAAAAGTTATTTCTTTCACAAAAACGGGGCAAACGGCTATACGTTGAGGGCGACCGACGAGACACCGTTCTTTCATCATGTCGCGACTTTAAGCGAACTAAAACGGCTCTTGCCTAAAGAAGGACAGACAATAGACGATGTGCAGATAAATACATATCATTTTAATATGTTGCGCAGTGTTATTGAAAAGACAGCGGTGTTTTTCGGCTATAGCCATTTTTCGAAATGTATTCATGGTATAGATGATGAAGTGCTATTTGGACGAGCTTTAGATTTACTTAGTCATGGTAAATACTCGATATACGAACCTGTATTCATGGGAAAAGACACAAAACAACTGTTTGTCCGAATCCTTGATGCTTTTTTGAGAAAATATGAGTTTTACCTACCTGAGATATTAATAGAAACAGAACAAGAAAACAGATAAAGATATGACAATAAAAGAACAGCATGAATTAGGTAAAACCCTGTGGAGAATAGCAGATGATCTTCGTGGTTCAATGATGGCAGATGATTTTCGCGATTATATGCTGTCTTTTCTATTCCTGCGCTATCTTTCAGACAACTATATAGAGGCCACAAAAAAGGAACTCGGAGGAGATTATCCGGATAAAGCTCCGGAGGAATTGAAGGAGCGTGGTGTTTCGACGCCGTTGCAATTATGGTACAGAGAGAATCCAGAAGATGTTTTGGATTTTGAAAAACAAATGCGCCGTAAAGTGCATTATGTGATTGAACCGGACTATCTCTGGACTAATATTTACGAACTTGCACGGACACAAAATGATGATCTTCTGAAAACACTTGAGAAAGGATTTAAATACATCGAGAACGAATCTTTCGACAGGGCATTCCAAGGACTTTTTTCCGAAATAAACCTGAACTCGGATAAGCTGGGTAAAAATTATGAAGAACGTAACGCGCTACTTTGTAAAGTGATAACAAAGATTGCCGAAGGAATCGCTCAATTTTCAACCGATACGGATATATTAGGGGATGCTTATGAATATCTGATCGGTGAGTTTGCCGCAGGTTCAGGACAAAAGGCTGGCGAGTTCTATACGCCACAACAATTGTCGAGCATTCTATCGGGTATCGTTACATTAGATACCCAAGACCCAAAGTCCGGGATGAAGAAAAAACTCGAAAGAGTATTGGACTTTGCTTGTGGTTCAGGTTCTTTGTTGCTCAATGTGCGCCACAGGATGAAAGCTAATGGAGGAAATATTGGTAAGATATACGGGCAAGAGAAGAATATCACCACCTACAACTTAGCTCGTATGAATATGCTCCTGCATGGAGTTAAAGACTCGGAGTTCGAAATCCATCACGGTGACTCACTCTTGAATGATTGGGATATGCTGAATGAAATGAACCCAGCCAAAAAAGTGGAGTTCGATGCCATTGTCGCAAATCCTCCATTCAGCTACCGATGGGAGCCTACGGAAGAAATGGGCAAAGATTTCCGCTTTAACAACTATGGCCTTGCTCCCAAATCAGCCGCAGATTTTGCATTCTTACTTCACGGCTTCCATTTTTTGAAACAAGATGGCACGATGGTGATTATTTTACCTCATGGCGTACTTTTCAGGGGGGGAGCAGAAGAACGCATTCGTACAAAATTGCTTAAAGATGGCAATATAGACGCAGTAATCGGGTTGCCTGCAAACCTTTTCTTTTCAACAGGTATTCCTGTGTGTATCTTGGTACTCAAGAAATGTAAAAAGTCCGATGATGTACTCTTTATCAACGCTAGCGACAAGGAAAATTTCGAGAAAGGCAAAAGGCAAAACAAACTACGGACTAAAGACATCGACAAAATTATAGACACATATAAGCAACGAAAAGAAGAAGAGCGTTACTCACGTCCCGTCTCGATGGACGAAATCGAAAGAAACGGTTATAATCTGAATATTTCACGCTATGTCAGCATTGCTAAAGAGGATGTGAAAATTGATTTGTTGCAAGTAAATAAAAAGTTGATCGAGCTGGAGAGTAAAATAGCTGATGCATCCGAGAGACATAATAAATTTCTCGCAGAGCTTGGCTTGCCATTAATTACAAAAGCAAAGAGAGATTGACAAAGTTATAGCACCGAGTAACTAAATAATATGGGAAAAACAGTAACGACATACCTAATTGACGGAGATCCACAAGGGTCTCAATATGTGTTCATCAGCAACAAAATCTGTCAGATGTTTATTATTCCTCGTTCCAATCTGTCTATTCTTAATGAACGGACAGATTTACAAACACCGGCATTTTATATTCTTTTGGGTGAGGATGATATGACCAAGCCTAAAGCATATATTGGAGAAACAGAAAATTTCAAAGAACGGGTGAAAGACCACGATAGTAAGAAAGCATTCTGGCAAAAAGCTCTGATATTTATATCTAAAGACGCAGCAATGACAAAAGCAGATGTGCAATATCTGGAATATCGGGCGATTGCTGATGCTAAAAAAGCTAAGAATTTTGTTCTGAATGAAAACAAACAAACTCCCAATGAGCCTAATTTACCCGAATATCAAAAAGATAATATGAATGAGTTCTTTGAGGATATCAAATTTCTCACTTCATTTATAGGTTGCAATATTTTTGAATTTGTGAAACTAAAAGAGGAACACTTATTTTATACCAAAGGAAGAGGTTGTAATGCAAAAGGCTTTTACAATTCATCTGGATTTACAGTACTAAAAGGGAGCATTATTGTTAATAGTTCTGTTCCTTCGTTCAATTGGAAAGAAAAAAGAGAAAAACTGATTAACGAATATACGGTTACAAAAAATGGCTTATTAGTTATGGAGTCTGACAAGACTTTTTCTAGTCCAAGTACGGCTGCTGATTTCTGTATAGGCAGTAGCAATAACGGCTGGTTAGTATGGAAAGATAAAAATGGCCAAACTTTAGATTCTGTTTACAGGAAACAACTAGAATAAATCTTAAAATATAAGTATATAAAAATAAACGATATAGCTATATTATAGAATTCTGCATAGTTGCCTCAAATTATTACATGGATTTAAACAAATAATATGGACATAGATTTCGAATCATACATCCGTGGTAGTGAGCCTAACAAAAGAGAAAAGGCTTCAGCTTGGAAAACAGCCATTGGCTTACAAGCTGTGGATGGCTTGCGAACATCCGATTATCTAAAAGATACAGCTATAAAGCATATTGAGGGGGATATCAGTATTGATGAAGTAAAGAAACTCATTAATGGATATTACCAATCAAAGACTGTACGTACTTTGAAAGATGAAGAAACAGAAGAAGCCGATAAGGTGTCTGCTAACATCGCAAGAATCTTAAATGAACAATCGTTTGCTTTTTCAGTGACAGGATTTACCTCCATTCACCGTAGATTATTTGAAGGAATCTTTAAGTTTGCCGGAAAGATTCGCAACTATGATATTACGAAGAAGGAGTGGGTACTTCGTGGTGATACAGTGCTCTATGTCAATTCCGAAGATTTACACAAGGCTTTGGAATATGACTTGGAACAGGAAAAGAACTTCTCGTTCAAAGGCTTGTCTATGGACGATATTGTAGTACATATCGCTAAGTTTATATCAGGCATCTGGCAGATTCATCCATTCGGTGAGGGTAACACCCGTACTACGGCTGTCTTTGCCATAAAGTATTTGCGTAGCATCGGTTTTGACGTGAACAATGATTTGTTTGCCGACAACTCTTGGTACTTCCGCAATGCGCTGGTTCGTGCGAATTATAGAAATGTGCGAAAAGACGTTGAACCGGATATGAGTTTCTTGGTTGCATTCTTCAGAAACTTAATGATGGGAGAAAATAATGAGTTGAAAAATAGAACTATGATTATCAATACCCTACAGCAGCCAACCGAACAAGCCGACCGAACAAGTACCGAACAAGCACCGAACAAGCTAGCCGAACAGCTCGGCACACCGCTTTTTGCTATCGTAAAGGCTATCGGAACAGAACAATGTTCATTGAAAGTAATAATGGAAAAGATAGAGTTAAAACATCGTCCCACTTTTATTGCCAACTATTTGACTCCAGCTATTCAAAGTGACCTTGTTACCCCTCTCTACCCGGATAGCCCCAAACATCCTCGACAAAAGTATCTGTTGACGATAAAGGGACTGGCTATTTTTAATTCAACAAAATGATAAGCAATAGATAAACGAAGAATGAAAACATCCATCAACTACCTTCCCGAACAGAAACGGGATGAGCTCAGAAGAATTGTAAAGTGCGTACTGGAAGTGCTTCCCGGTTGCGAGATGATTATCCTATACGGAAGTTATGCTAGGAATACCTATGTTGACTACGACCAACGTATTGAATATGGTATTCGCACCTGTTTTATGAGCGATTATGATATCTTGGTAGTTACCAATACCCGTTTCCAAAGACACGTTATAAGCCATATCCTAAGCAAGGCCACTGATAATTACTACAAAGGAATGAACAGAAACGAATCCACTACCGTACAATTTATAGACGAAAGCATCGACGACTTGAATAAAGCCATCGATAAAAACCGATATTTCTACACCGATATCAAGCGAGAGGGTATCATGCTTTACAATAGCGGCCGTTATAAGTTGG
>ULRR01006604.1_pt1 | contig 38233 bp, 23 predicted proteins | sample 1955651 | NCBI WGS metagenome assembly ULRR01 (sample SAMEA4835688, study PRJEB28245) | human gut metagenome | biome: gut microbiome; material: fecal sample | place: Denmark | collected 2008
GGGAAGAGTAGCAGAGATGCCTTGGTTGCCGCTTCCCGAATTACTCATGACCGGAATCATTGCGCCTGCCATACGGGCATCACAAGCGGCGGAGGTATAAGAGAGAATATGGGTAAAGGTATTGTTTCCCATTATTTTTTCTTCGTTTTTGTTATCACGGAGCATACGGCCCAGCCCGTGTCCGTAGCAACCTTTGAAAGCTTGTTCCGCCGCTGCCTTGTTCAGGCGTTTGGCTTCGAGGATGAAACGGATTTCATCGATGGGAGCAGTGGTGGCAAAGTCGTACACCTTACGTAAGGTCAGGTCGACTTGTTCTTCGTTTTCGGTCGAGGCAGTTCCGGTGCGCTTGTCCAGCAATACTTCACCGTTGCGGCAGAGATAGACGAAATGGGTATGTCCTCCACTGATGATGGCAGTCGCCACGTTATTTCCGTGTGTGCAGGTCACTTCGATGTAGAGTTTTTCTTCGATGTTGTCTTTCAGGGAAATGTTGATGAACTGAGGTTGCGCAATCATTTCCTTTCCTTTTTCCACCGCTTCGGGTGTGCAGTCTTTCAGTACTTCCAGTTGGTATTCCGATTTGCCGATAAGTGCACCCAAGGCAATGGCGATGGGCAAGCCTATCATTCCAGTGCCCGGGATGCCTACTCCCATGGCATTTTTCAGGATGTTTGCGCTGAGGTAGACGTTGATGTGTTCGGGGATACAGCCTAAGGTCTCGGTAGCTTTGGCTGTACAAAGCGCTACGGCGATGGGTTCGGTGCAGCCGATGGCAGGAACCACTTCTCTTTTCATCAGAGCGATGATTTGCTCTCTTTCAGGTTTGCTGATGATGCTCTCCATTTTATTTCTCTGTTTTTTGTGTCTTGATTCAAAAAGTTGTGCAAAAATACATTTTTTTGTAGAGAATATGTCATAATGGGGCGGAAAATATGCGATTATGGCAGAGAGCAGGAAGCAGGGAGGTAGATTTCAGGAAACACAAAGGCGCAGGGAGAAGTGCTTTTGGATAACGTGTTTTTGCGCCTCTGTGTTTCCTGAGGGATGAGGATAGACGGTCGGTTTATCCAAAACGTTCGATGATTTCCATACACATACGTCCGTTGTGGTAAGGACATTTCCAGAATCCAGCTTTATCGTCTTTGCGGTTGACGGTGCCGTCGGGCAGGATGCTCCAGTGCCATTCGCCTTGCTGGCGGTCAATCAGCTTAGCTTGGATGAATTGCCAGCAGCGGCAAGCCGTATCGAGGGCAGCCGTGTCGCCGAAGTGTTGGTAAAGGTTGATATGTCCCACCACGTTTTCTGCCTGTACCCACCAGTGCAGTTCGCGGTCTATTTTTTGCCGGTCGATGAAGTTTTCGTAAATCATACTTCCGTCGGGGTTCAGTCCTTCGTCGGCAGCCTGTGCTATCCGGATGATGAGGGGCTCTATCCGTTCCAGCAGCTTTTTATCTCCCAGCACCAGTGCCGCTTCGTGGATAAGCCACGAGGCTTCGATGTCGTGTCCGTAGGAAACGATGTGGTATTTGTTCGTCCAGTCTTCTTCGAAGAACAGATTGAGGTGTCCGGTCTGCGGGTCGAGGATGCGGGTGATGAACACCTCTATCAGGTTTCTCAACTGGCGTTCCAGCCGTTCGTCTTTCCATACGCGGTACAGGTTGGTATAAGGTTCCAGGATATGCAGGTGGGTATTCATCGTTTTCTTTTCGTTCTCGTCCTTATCGCTCAGACGCATATCCTGAATGGGTTGCCAGTCGCGGGTCAGTGCTTCGAGATAGCCGTTCTGTACGGGGTCGAAACTATAACGTTCGATGGCATCAAATAGTTTTCGGGCATATTCCAAGGCTTCTTCGTCGCCCGTGGCGCGAGCATATTCGCTCAGTCCGTAGATAGCGAAACCGATGGCATAAATCTGTTTTTTGGTGTCCAGGGGATTTCCCTTGAAGTCCAGTTCCCAATAGATGCCTCCGTATTCGGAATCGTAGAAACGGTCGATGAGGTAACGCTTGGCACGTGTGGCTGTCGCAAGGTATGCGGGATTTTTCAGCAGGCGGTAGGCAGCCGAGAAAGTCCACAGGATACGCGCGTTCAGGATGGCACCCTTTGACGCTTCGGGTTTCAGTTCGTCTTCGCCGGTAATTTCTCCGTAGAATCCGCCGTGCCGGTTGTCTGTCATCTTGTTCATCCAAAAGGGGAGGATGTTATTTTCGAGTTCGGAGCGTACTTCGTTCCGTAGTTGATTGATTGCTTGGTCCATAGATTTTTTTAATGAAGAATTAAGAATGAAGAATCAATTAAATGAAGAATTAAGAACGAAGAATGAAGAACAAAATAAATGAAGAGTTAAGAATGAAGAGTTAAAAATGTATGTGATGTCACAACTTGATTCTTCATTCTTAATTCTTCATTCTTCATTTATACGTTCTTCATTCTTCATTTATTACGTTCTTCATTTTGTTCGTTTTTCGTTCAGTCGGGCGATGATTTCCTTCATCTTTTGTTCACCCAACGGATAGCCTATGACGAACAGCATCGAGACGAAAGCGGCAGCGGCGGGAAGCCAGCTGAGGAACATCTTGATGCCTTGGATGGTCTCGGCACTTTGTTCGGCGTTCGCCCGGAAACCGAAGTAGGAGAGCAGCCATCCCGTGACCGCCGTACCTATGGCCCATCCGAATTTCTGGCTCATCGACGAGGCACTGAAGATAAGTCCCGTGGCACGGTTGCCGCTACGCAGTTCCGAATAGTCGGCACAGTCGGCGTACATCGACCACAGCAACGGGAAAATGCTTCCGGCACAAATGCTGATGAGGCATTGGAAGACGAATATCAGCACCAGGTCGTCGCGGTCGAACCAGTAGAAGACAATGCTCAGGGCGGTGGCAAGCAGCATGGCGGCGGCAAAGGTGTTTTTCTTTCCGATGCGGTTGCTGACGGGAGCGGCCAGCACCACACCGATGATGTTGGCTGCCTGTCCCACGGCAAGGAACAGACCGCTCAATACGAACGACACGCCGAAGATGGAAATCACGTGGAAGTCTTCTTCGATGATGAAGTACTTGAAGTAGTACACCGCCGCGCCGTCGCGGATGGAATTGAACACCAACGAGGCGATGCCGGCACCGAAGAGTATCCACCACGGATGGTTGCGGAACAAGTCGCGCACGTCATCCTTCAGCGAAGTCTTCGCTTCCTTGATGGGTTTCACCCGCTCCTTGGTCCATGAGAAGCAGCCGAAGAAAAGCAGCACGCACATCACGGCGATGACTGCCACTGCCATCAGCCAACCGTGTTGCTGGGCAGACGGGTCGGAACTGTGTCCGCTGAAGGCATTCGCCATCGGCATAAACAGCAACAGGGCGATGAAGCTTCCGATGTAGGCGAACATCATGCGGAATGTCGACAGCGTGCCGCGCTCTTTCGGGTCGGGACTCATTACGCCCAGCAGGGAGGCATAGGGCACATTGATGCCCGAGTAAACCATCATCATCAGCGAATAGGTGATGTAGGCATACACCAGTTTGCCCGTATCGCCGAACGGGGGCGTATAGAAGGTCAGTATGCCGATAAGTCCGAACGGGACGGCGAGAAACAGCAGGTAAGGGCGGAATTTGCCCCAGCGGCTTGTGGTGCGGTCGGCGATGATGCCGATGACGGGGTCGAACACCGAGTCCCATACGCGGGTGACGAGGAACATCGTGCCGACCATCGCTGCCGGAAGTCCGAACACATCGGTATAGAATATCATCAGGTAGGCTCCGAACAGTTTCCAGAACATCGAGGAAGCCATATCGCCCAGCCCGTATCCGATTTTTTCTTTGAGTTTAATCATAATGTTGTTTGTTTTTTAGTCGGAGTTTCAATGGTCAAGAAGGTGTGTCGCCATTTAAGAAATCAAACGTGAGACACACCTTCTCGTCGTAGCGTACGGGAAGTTTTTTCTTGTTTCCCTTTATGATGCTTAATTAGCTGCCGGGCAAATCAGTACGATTTGGGTAACGGTTATATTGTTACCATTAAAATAAGTCCAACCACCTTCAGCTTGTTTAAGAACCGTTATTAATCCAGTTGTTGCTTCCATATCGATATAATCGGTTTCTCCTGCAACGTTTATCGTATATTCATCGTCTGCTAATTGTATTTGTGCACCTTCTGTCTTTTCGGAATAATAAAATCTGAATGTACAATCTTCGGTTAGTTTGTCAAGAACTTCCTGTGTGAATTGTATACTCTCTGAGTTCCAATTCACGAAACTGTGCGAGCCGTTCCATACTTCTATCTCTTCTACAGCAGGCGTTCCTGGGTTTTCAGGTTCTTCGGTATCATCCGGGTTTTCGGGAGCAGATTCGCTTTCGCCAATCAGCACGGCTTTTGTAACAGTCATCTTCTGACCATTCACCCACGGCCATTCTGTATTGGCAAAATAAGTGGCCATTTCTTCTGTGACTGTAACATCTATATACTCTGAATCGTTTGTGACATCAATCGTTTGATCAGCAACCTTCAATTGTGCACCTTCTATTCTGTCTTTGTAATAGAAGCGTAATGTGCTTCCGGCACTCGGTTTGGTTTCTGTCATATTTAAACTGAATCCTGCGCTCCAGTCATCAACAAATACAGATTCACCGGTCCATAATACAATCTCTTCTCCGGAAGGTGTTTCCGGGGTTTCCGGCTCTTCGGTAGTAGGAACGCTTTCGCTATAAACAGATACGGTATTCAGCGTCAAGGCAACGGAAGAAGAAATACTGATGCCGTTTGTAAAGTCACCAACTGCGAAAATCAGTTGTCCTTCGGTTACATTTGCCGGCAAGGTAAATGCCATGCTGGTGATGCTTCTTGTTGCCGGTTGTGAAACGGTTAATGTGGCATCTTCAGTAGCAGCATCGGTTCTGGTATACTCGATATGATAAAAATCTTTCTCGGCTAAAGTCATGCCACTTTTCGGGGTAACTTCTACCGAACCGTTTGCTGCCAGTGTTTGATTGATCACAAGTTTTGTCTCAGTCTTGTTACTGTTAATATCTGCATCGGATCCTAACACATAACCTATGGTCTTACCTTCCTCCCAGTTATTAATAATCATGCCTGTTATATTCAAGTCAATAATTATTTCTTCTCCTTCTTCTCCTCCTCCTTCATCTTCAGTAGGTGCTTGCAGCGAGATGGGGATGGTGTATTTGGTAGAAGTACCAAACGCAATGTCTTCTACAGGGCAACGATAGATTGTACCGTCTGTGGTTTCTATTACAATGCTTCTTCCGTCATATCCTTCGTCGGGAATTACGATGGTCTCGTAGGTGCCGTTTTCTGTTTCTGCGAATGAAAGCGTTGAGGTGTATGCATCACCTGTTGCACTTATGGTTCCGTCTGCTACATTCAGTGCGCCGGTAGTGCATTGCTTGTCGATGCTGACAGTGGCACCGCTCATGGCGTTGCCTGAATTATCTTCCAGTTGCAATACAATCTTTGCCAGCTTGTGGCTGAAGGTCAACGAAACATTGCCCGTACCTGCCTCTATACCGGTAACGGATGCATACATGATGTCGTTATCCGATAAGTCTTCATTGCCTAAAGTGAAGTGGTAATTGCCATCGGTCACCCCTTGCTGATAAGGGTAAACGGCCATAAATTTTACTGTACTGTTTCCCTGATATTTAATCGAAGTATTATCAGAAGAGGTGAATGTACCTAAATTTCCTTCGGAGTTCGTATATTTGATGTTGGAATATACAAATCCGCTGGCATCTGTCTGCTGCATATAGATGCCGATTTCGTCTCCCGCTTCCCAAGCGGTATCTGTAGCGCGGCTTTCTGTCATATAGGCTGTAAAGCGTATGCCGGTTTCGTTTACATCGCTTAAGGATTCTTCCTTATCGCATCCTGTCAGGAACAGACCTAAGCTCAAGGTTGCTAATAATGTCTTTTTCATACTGATGTTTTTTTGATGGTTAATAGAGTGGGTAATGAAAATTTCCGTTTACCGAATGTCCAGCTTCAGGTTCTTGTCGATAAGCTTTTTCAGCGTTTCTACCGATGCCGAGGTGGTCAGCCCGTCTTGCGGCGTGTTCAGGCAATAGTCCGTCAGCTTGTCGATGGTGGAAACCGCCACGTGCATCCGGGTATCGGATGAGGCGTAATAGATGTATACTGTGCCGTCGTCATCGGCAATCCAGCCGTTGGCGAAGAGCACGTTCGAGACATCGCCGACACGTTCTTCACCTTCGGGAGCCATGAAGTATCCGCCCGGTGAGGCGATGAGCCGGGTAGGGTCGTCCAGCGCGGTCATATACATATATAATACGTAGCGCAGACCGGAAGCGCAGCCACGCACGCCGTGTGCCAGGTGCAGCCAGCCTTTCGGTGTCTTGATGGGATGGGGACCTTCGCCGTTTTTCACTTCCTTGATGGTGTGATAGTAGCGCAGGTCGATGATTTTCTCTTCCTTTATTTCGGCATGGGTGATGTCGTCTATCAGTGCCCAGCCGATGCCTCCGCCGCTTCCGGCATCGATGAATCCGTCTTGCGGACGGGTGTAGAGGGCATATTTGCCGTCGACAAACTCGGGATGGAGCACGACGTTGCGCTGCTGGCTTTTCGATTTCAAGTCGGGCAAGCGTTCCCAGGTCTTCAGGTCTTTGGTGCGTGCGATGCCTGCCGTGGCGGTAGCGGACGAAAGATCTCCTGCCGGAGCATTGTCGTCATGGCGTTCGGCACAGAAGATGCCGTATATCCATCCGTCCTCATGGGCGGTGAGGCGCATGTCGTAGATGTTGGTGGCGGGCACTACGTCATCGGGCATCGTGACCGGGTAATCCCAAAAGCGGAAGTTGTCTATGCCGTTCGGGCTTTCTGCCACGGCGAAGAATGATTTGCGGTCGGCACCTTCCACACGGGCGACGAGCAGGTATTTCCCGTTCCATTTGATGGCGCCCGAGTTGAGCACGGCATTCATCCCGATGCGTTCCATCAGGTAGGGATTGGTTTTCTCGTCGAGGTCGTACCGCCAGAATACGGGAGTATGGGCGGCGGTCAGTATCGGGTATTTATAGCGTGTGTAAACGCCGTTGCTTTCTGCTACGGGTTCGTTCTTGCGTGTGATGAGTGCCTCGTGGCAGGCGAATAATCGGTTTACTTTTTCTTCAAACTGAGTCATAACAGTGGTTATTTAGTGGTTGTTTCAAAGGGTTTCATGTCGTTTGCAAAAATAGTTTTCGGGTCGTCGTAGAACCGCACGAAGTCTTCTGCCGATGCTTGTCCCGGGTAGGGGGCATAGAAATGGTTTTCTTTTTCACGCGCGTTGCGCCATACCAGCACATAGCTGATGGGGTATTCCCGGATAATGGGCAGCAGCGTGCTGGTCCACCAGGTGGAGTCGGGGATGGCTTCAAAGCCGGTTTCGGTGACGGCAATGGCTTTGTCGTGCGATTTGCCTACTTGGGTCATAATCTGCAGCGACTTGCCGAGGGCTTTCTCGTATTCGGCTTTGTCGAACTGATAAGCGTCCACGCCGATGAGGTCGACGATGCTGTCTCCCGGATAGCGTTCCAGGTATTCGGTCGTGTCGTTCGGTTCGGTTCCCGGCGAGTATGCCCACAATAGCTGGTCGGCTCCTTTCTCCTTCATCCGGTTGTAGGTCAGTTGCCACAACGCTTTATATTCTTCGGTGGTGCAGAGTTTCTGTCCCCACCAGAACCAGCTTCCGGTATGTTCGTGCCAGGGGCGGAACAGGACGGGCACCTTTGTTCCGTCGGATGTCTGAATCGAGTTCAGGAAATCTGCCGCGCGGTCGAGCCAGCCGATGAACTTTTCATGGTTGGTTCCGCCGGGCAGAAGGGAGCGTACGACGGTCGAGTCGGACACGTCCCATGTGTCTTTGCCGGTCTGCGGATTGTCGGCGTGCCAACTGAAGGAAGTCATTCCGCCCCGTTCGTATTGGGCTACGGCTTCGCGTCGGATGCGGTCGAAGGGAACCTTGTCGAGGTTTACGCTGTCTCCCAGTTCGATATGTCCCAGGTCGAACGACATCAGTGCGGGATAGTCGCCGCATACGCTTTTCACGTCACTCCGGTTCTCGTCTCCGTCCCAGCGGATGCCGTAAACAGGATCATCGTGATGTCCGAACATAAAGACGCCTTGCTGTGGCAATGTCTTCAGGGTCTGAAGCATCGCGAGTGCCTCGGGAGTGCGTGTCTCGGGTGTCTTCTGCTCTGTTGTGCCGTTGCAGGCTGCCATCGATGCGAGAAGGCAAGTGCCTGCGAGGATTGTATGGATAGGTTTCATTTTGAGTTTTTGAGTTTGTTAGTTTTTAAGTTTGTTAGTTGGTTAGTTTGTAAGTTTGCAAGAACTCAAGAACTTAAGAACTCAAGAACTTATGAACTCAAGAACTTAAGAACTCAAGAACTTACAAACTCACAAACTTACAAACTTAATTATTTGAATTCTCCGCGCTTGATTACATAGTCTTGGCTCATGGCGTCTTGCCACCAGGCTTGGTCGGCGTGGAGCAGGGTGGCGTTGTCTGCGTCGTACCACGGCATGAACCACGACCAGCGTGCGCCTGCGTTCCATTGTTCGGAGAGCAATCCGAGTGTCGCGCCGGTATCGGCATACGAGCCGCATTCGCTAAGGGTAATCATTTTGTTTCCGTATGTGGCTACGAGATTTTGGTATTGTGCGGCACAGTCGGCTGCATCGTTTCCGTACAGGTCTCGTCCGATGATGTCCACATATTCGTCACCCGGATACCAGTCGGTGTCTCCCGTTTCGGAAGTCCATACCCAAATCAGGTTGTTCAAGCCTTGCGATTCGAAATAGTCGAACATTTCCACCCAAAGCTTCTTGAAGCTGTCGGCGTTCTTGCCCCACCAGAACCATCCGCCGGATGCTTCGTGAAGCGGTCGCCAGATGACGGGGATATTGACGTCGTGCAGCAGCTTCAGGTAACCTGCCATCTTTTCCAGGTCGGCGTGTACGGTGTTGTATTCCCATGTTCCTTCGGTGAAAGCGTTGTCGATGTTGAATGTCGTTTCGCTCAGGGTAGAGGTGTAGTTGTTCGGGTCATTCTGTCCTTCGGCTTTCGGTACGTTCCAGTGCCACATGGCCAGCACGATACCTCCGTTGTCCCACCACTCTTTCACCGGTGTGATGTCCGAATAGTCAATCCAATCGGAAGGTGAGGAAGCCATGTGCAGGTAGTCGAAGCAGTTCATGGCCGGGTATTGTCCGGTCCATTCATAGACTTGTTCGGCATCGGCCGTATTCCAGCTTCCGGTCTCTCCCGATACACCGTCGACCGCCATGGTGGCGGAGATGGTCCGTGTCTCGAAGTTGGCCTGCAGGAAATCGTACACCTCTTGCGCTTCGGCGGTCAGTGTATAAACCGGAGTCGTATCCATGCCGGTGGTGTTCAGGGTCAGGCTCACTTCGGGAGCAGGCATTTGATTGGGACCCGTCACCAGTCCTTCCGGAACGGTGATAGTGTAAGTCGCTCCCCGGTTGGGGCAGTTTGCCACGATGGTCAACGTATTGCTAACCCCGATGACATCGGCACTGACTATCGAGCCGCCGTCGGATACGTTGATTTGGTCGGCGTCTTCGGAAGCGAAATAAATGTTCTTATCGTATTGCAAGGTGATGGTCACGTTGCCCGTTTTTACGTTGCTGCCCGTCGAGGGAGTCGCTGCCACGAAGGTCGGAGCATCCACTTGGGCAATCTCGTGCTTCACGTCGGTGTCGCAGGCAGCCAGCAGGAGGGTTGCCGCGGCGAATAAATATATAGGTAGTTTTTTCATAATCGTCATTAGTTAAGCAGGGTTACTGATTCGATGGTGTAATTCTTTCCTTTGACAATCAGTCCGCCCGATTGGATTTGAGTCAGGATGTTCTCGTTGACAATCATGGTGAACGAGTCGCCGGAGAGCGCGAAGCCGTCGTAAGCGGGATCGATGGAACTCCAACTGCTGTTCTGGAAAGCTCCTTGCGCGTCGGCGCCGATGTTCGAAATGTACGCCGTGATGACGGAGCCTACGTGCGCGTCGGCAAAGAGTCCGCTCTCTAATTGTACATAGCCTTCCCAGTTACCGGCGTTTACGGCAGGACCAGCATAGATTACGATGGCCGATCCGTCGGCGATGCTGATGCCGTAGGGCATTTCGCCGTTCGAAGAGACAAGGGTCAGTGTGGCGTTGCCCGATACATCGGCGGGCAGGGATACGAGCAGGCTTCCGTCGCGCACGATGTACTGTACGGCTTGTCCGTTCAGTTGAACGGCGGTCAGCTTATCGCCGTTTTCGATGCCTACTTCGAGCAATGCGCCCGACTTGATGTCGTCTTCAGGCCAGGAGGTGACATAACAGCATTGAGGTTTGGTCACGTTCAGTGTCCGGAAAGCCACGGTTTCGCCGTTTGCCAGGATGGCGGTTACGCTCACTTCGCCTTCTGCCGTGGTGATGGGCACTTCTACATTCAGTGTCGTACCGGGTGTTACGGCCACGGCTTCTCCCTCGCCGAAAGTAATGCTGACCACCAAGTCCAGGTCAGAGCCGTTTATCGTGACCGTTTCGCCTGCCGATACCGTTGCGGGGCTATAGCCGGATGCGGTCGGTTTCAAGGTCTCGATGTTTATAGCCACTTGTTTGCCGCTGCCTGTATTCAGTATCAGGTCGCCGCTTCGGGCTGTTTCGGGCATAGCGACGGTCAGTTGTTCTGCCGTTTGCGATGTCGGTGCTACCGCTTCGCTTACATTGGGGAAGGTGATGCCGGTCACCAAATCCATATTCGTTCCGGTCAGTGTGATGACGCTTCCCGCGCGAAGTCCGGTAGCCGGGGTGGCTTGCACCTCGGTCGGTACAGCCATTGTCAGGTTAGCAACCGGGACTTCTACGCCCGAAGCCGGAACCATGCTCACTTCGCCGTCGGTTGCATCAGCCGGGATTTCGAAGCGCAATGTGTTGTTCTCCACGGTAAATTCAGCCTCGCTTCCGTTGGCGGTCAAGACTTGTTTTACCAGATTCAGGTGTTGCCCTTGCAGCTCTACGCTGTTTCCGGGTTTGGCATTCGCTATTTGTCGTACTTCGCTTACCGAAGGCAAGGTAACGGCCAGTTCTTCTTCCGAGTAAATCAGGTTCGGCACTTCGGCGGTATCCGAGAGGATAACCAGGCCGCTTTGTGCTTCTTCGGGCACAATCAGGCTGATGGTCCCGCGGTCGTGGGCAGTAAACTGGTCTTCCAGCACAGTCACTTCGTCTGCAAAGATAACCGCGTGTATCAGGTTCAGGTAATCTCCCGTGATGGTGATTTCTTCGCCCGGCAGTACGGCTGATGGGCTGAATGCGTCGATCGAGATAGGTTCGGTAAAGGTCAGTTCGGTTTTAGTCGTGATGTCGCCGTTCGGTGTGCGCAGGATAACCTGTCCCGGTTTGGCGTCTTGCGGAACAATGACACGGATTTCCTTGTCGCTGATGACCTGTATGTCGGTGATGTCCGCGCATCCGGGGATGACTACAGCCGTTACCTGGTCCATTCCGCTTCCGATGAAACGGAGCTCCCCTCCGCGTGCCACCGGACTCGGACCGAATACGTTCAGGCTGATACCTCCCGTAAACTGGTTGGTATCCACATCGTCGCCTTGGCAGGAAGTAACGGATATGCCGCTTCCCGTGAGGAGCGCGCCTGCCAGGCAAAGTGTCAGTAATTTATTTGTTTTCATTGATATGCATGTTAAAAGGTTAATGGATAGGTACTACACGTATGTTGTCGATACAGATGGTTGTAGAACAAGCCGTACCGGTCACTCCGCCGCCGTATACAAAGATAGTCAATCCGGTGATATCTGTAGCGGAAAGCGCGTTGATGGCTGTTCCCGACGAACCGAAACGGAACTCCGACAACGGGATGGTTACGGTGGTCCAGCCGTCCGTGGTATAGCTTCCCGATGATTGCCACGGAATCCAGAGGGCACGCGGGAAGGTCTCGTTCTGGAAGAAGCTGTTGTTCATGTTCGAGCCGCTCACTTCGGCGTTGGTGGTCAGCATAATCTGCATGGCGCAGGCACTCCATGCGTCGGGGATGTTGGCTTCGAACTTGAATTGCAGGTTGCTCAGGTTGCTGAAGTCGGTCAGCGTGTTGAGGTAGGGACTTGCGTTGTCTCCGTTGGGCCAGTATTCGAAAGCGAAGTGCGAGTCGTCCCATGTTCCGTTGTCCAGGTCGCCTTGGAATATCAGGTAATTGTTATCCAGCGGAGTGACTTCTGCCAGCGTGCCGATGGTAGAAGCGTGCCAGCCGTTGTAGTTGTACAAGGCGTCGTCACCGTCGTTGTCGAAGTCGAACAAGACATCGCTTTCCATGTAGCGGAACGTGGATTGGCCCGTACCGTAGATGGAAGTGGCGCTGATGTATCCGGTAGAAGCGCCTTGCGGCACGATGAAGCTCACGGCGTTCTGGCTGATTCCGGTGATTTCGGTCACTTCCACATTGCCGATGCTGAGGCTGAGCGGCACGTTCGGGTCATCGATGAAATAGTTTCCGCTGACGGTCACGGCCGAGCCCGGGGTGGCGTATTCGTTCGTCATCGAAGTGATTTGAGGTGCCGGAACGATGGTGTTGAAGTCATACGTCACGGTATCTTTGTTGATATTCACCAGGTACATCTTGTTGGTCACCACGTCGGGAATGACCGACGGGATATCCACGATGATGGTATGGTCGGTCATCAGGCTGGTGTTCAAGATGGCTTTTTGGTCGTTGAAGTACAGTTCGTACACGCTGCGCAGGTTATCGCCTACGATGCAGATGGTGTTCGAGAGGGAAGCGCCCGTAATCAGCGAGTCGGCCACTTCGGGGTCGGGCAGGCGCACATAGTGCACTGTGGGCAGTCCTTCTGCCAGTTCGAATTTGTCCGGTTCGTCTTCGCAGGAAGTCATTGCCGCTCCCGTGAAGAGGGTGGTTAGCAGAGCCAGACCTTTGATATATGTCGTTGCTTTCATTTTTCAGCGTTTTTTAAGAGATTAATAACTGTATTCGGCGCGTACATCCACGTGGATGGGGTCTTCCATCAGGTGCGGATTGAATACCACGTCTTCGGTCGGGAAAGGCAGCGTAAAGCTGGAGACGGTGACATTCGGCTTTACGGCATCCGGGTTATACCGGTGTTGGCTCGGGTCGACGGTGAACGTACCGGTCTGGTAGTATTGTTGATACAAGACATTCAGCCCGTAGTAGACGTCACGGCGTTGGTTGGTCAGCTCGTCGATGGCGCGTTGCGGGTCGTAGTACGACAGACGCACGAAGTCGTACCAGCGGTCTCCTTCGCAAGCCAGTTCCAGGCGGCGTTCTTTCCATACGTCTTCCCAGGTGATGGAAGACGGACGCTCGTAGGTGCTTACCGAACGGTGGCGCACCTGATAGAAGGCGTCGATGGCGGACGCGTCACTGGTAGAGCCGGCATTGCCAATCATCGCTTCGGCGTAAATCAGGTAGACATCTGCCAGGCGGAGCAGGTGTGTGCTCAGTCCGCTATGTTGCGAGGATGCCGATACACCGGTGGCCGAAAGGTGGTCGTAAGCGTTTCCGTACAGGTGTTTCACTTCGTTGGCGCCGGTAGGGCTTTGGTATTGCTGGGGACCTCCCGAGGTGGGGCTGAAGCAGAAATCGATGTAGTTGAATCCGCCTTTGTCCTGCCAGAAGTATTCGTAGGTGTCGCCGCACATCATCATCGTGGCTTTGCGGCGGGCGTCGCCGTTGTAGCGTGTGGGGCTGAGGGCATTCTCTCCGAAAGCGTCCTGCAGGTCTACCGACGGTCCGTTGTAGCCTCCCCAGCAGTCGCCGAATTCATCGAAACCGACGATGGCGAGGTCCGACTGCATCTGGTTCTGGCAGGTCCATACCTCGGTAGAAGCCGACCAGTGCCATGACAGCAGGCATTCTTCGTTGAAGTTGTTCGCCAGGCGGAAGATGTCGGAATAATTGCCGAGCAGGTGACGCCCGGAATTGTCGATGACATCCTTGGCATACGCCGCGGCCTGACGTAAATCCTCTTCGTTGCGCGAGCCGCTCATGCCGTAGCCCGACTTGGTCAGGTAGACTTTCGCCAGCAGGCCCTTGGCCGTATATTGGTCGATGCGTCCTTCGGCATTGGTCTCAGGCAGCAGCTCGATGGCTTTTTCCAGGGTCAGGATGATGTATTCGTACACGTCGGGAATCTGTACCTTGTATTTCTCGTTGTAGTTTCCGGCGGCGATGTCTTCCGAGTTGCTGTGCACGATGGGCACGGCGCCGAAGGTGCGCACCAGGTAGAAGTAAGCCATGGCTTTCCATACCAGGCATTCGCCGATGCAGGTGTTGATGGTTTCCGCCGAGGCGTTGGCGGTGGCAAGGCGTTCGCGGATGGTGTTGGCGTACGAGTTGACCGACCACAGCGAGTAAGACATATTGATAAGGTCCTCGTCGGTGCCGTTTACCGTAAAGGTCAGGTAAGGGGAAGAGCCCCAGTAGTAGTTGCCCGAGAGCACTTCTCCCACTTTGAAGAATCCGCGTGAGAAGTCGAACCACGGTGAGTTATAGAGCGGGTTCACGCCCTGGATGCACTGGTTATCGTTCTGATAGAAGTTGTCCACGTTGTAGGTGTCTTCCGCGGGGCGGTCCAGAAAGTCGTCGCACGCCGACAGGCCGAGTCCTAAAACGGTGGTCAGTGCCAGATATTTGAATGTATGATGTAGTTTCATGATGCTGTTATCTTGTTTTAAGAGGTTAGAAAGAAATGTTCAGTCCGAAGGAATATACCGTAGGCGAGGGGTAACGTCCGTTGTCCAGCCCGTATACATTCGCGCTGGCGGTGCTGGCTCCGATTTCGGGGTCGTAACCGTCATAGCCGGTGATGGTCAGCAGGTTCTGGATGTTGGCATACACGCGCAGGTTGTCCAGTCCCCACTTGCGGATGAGCTTGCTCGGGAAGGTATATCCCAGGGTGATGTTCTTCAGACGGATGTACGAGCCGTCTTCTATGTAGCGGTCGCTGACGCGGTCGTTGTCGTTCGGGTCCTGGATGGAAGCGCGCGGTATGTTGGTGCCGGGGTTGGCAACCTTTACGTTGGTCACGTCGTCATACCAGTTCCATACCGTCACCCCGTTCACGTTCACCCCTTGCGAGTAGTCCTTGTTCGGGTCGATGGCGACGATTTGGGCACGGTCGTTCACCGTAGTGAGCTGGTTTTGCCAGGCCGAGTTCATGTGGGTCAGTTTCATGGCCATGTAGTTGAACACCTTGTTGCCGTACGAGCCGTTCAGGAAGATGCTCAGGTCGAAGTTCTTGTAGCGGAAGGTGTTGGTCCATCCGAAGGTGAACTTGGGCAGGGGCGAGCCGATGTTGGTGCGGTCGTTCTCGTCGATGACGCCGTCGCCGTTCAGGTCCTTGTATTTGATGTCGCCCACCCATACCGTGTTGGTGCGGTTGAATACCCCGTTGGCGGGATAGTGGTTCGGTTTCGGGGAAGTCTGCAGGTCGCGCAGGTCCTCGTACACCCCGTCGCATACGTAACCGTAGAAGTTATAGAGCGATTCGCCTACTTCGGTCACGCTGACCACGTCGCTCCATTGTCCGTAGCCCACGATTTGCGCGTTGGCCGTACCGTCCAGGGCGCGGAGCTTGTTGCGGTTGAACGAAATCTGGAAGTCGGAATCCCATTGGAAGTTGCCGATGAGCGGATGGGTGTTCAGCGTGATTTCCCAACCGGTGTTCTCGATGTCGCCGTAGTTTCCCATCGGGGCGGCAAGGGCGGACGAAGCGTTACCCGACGAACCCATGTACGACGGCAACTGGAGAGACATCAGCATGTCTTTCGATACCTTCTTATACCAGTCCACTACCAGTCCGATGCGGTCGTTGAAGAAGCCCAGGTCAAGACCGATGTTCACCTGTTCCTGGGTTTCCCATTTCACGCCCGGGTTGGCGATGTTCGACTGGCGGTAGCCCAGTCCCAGTCCGGTAGGCATGCGCGAGATGGAAGCTCCCCAGCGGTATCCGCCGATGTTGGAGTTACCGGTCTGTCCCCAGCCGATACGCAGCTTACCGTTGTTGATGACGTTGCGGACGGGCTCGAAGAACGCCTCGTTCGAGAAACGCCACGATGCGGCCAGCGCATGGAAGCCCGCCCAGCGGTTATCGGGACCGAAGTTGGACGAACCGTCGTAACGGTAGGTATAGGTGCCCAGGTAACGGTCGTCGTAGTTGTACGTCAGACGGGTGAAGAACGAAGCCATCGCCGAGCTTCCGAAACCCGCGTTGATAGACGGTGTGCCGCTGCCCAGCGCGGGATTGTGTACGGCGTCCGAAGCCAGGTTGGTGTTCTGCACCGAGGTGTAGTCGTAGTTCGATTCCCACATTTCCTGACCCACCATGACGGAGAAGTCGTGCTTGTCTATCTTGTCGGTATAGGTCACGTAGTTTTTCAGTTGCCAGAAGGTGCTGTTGTTCTTCTGGATGGAGCTCATGTTGCTGTCCCGTTTCCAGTTGCCCAGGTCTACTGTCGGTTCGTAGCGTTCGCCCTTGTTGTAGCTGATGTCATAACTGAACTCGGCGTGCCAGGTCAGGTTTTTCATCAGGGTCACGTCGGCGAAGATGCTTCCCGTCAGCTTCTGGCGGTAGAGCAGAATCTGGTCCATCATCGCCATGGCAATCGGGTTGGGGCTGGTGTAGCCTTCGCGCACGATGGACGAATAATTGCCGTCGATGTCATAGATGGGGATGTCGGGCGGGGTCAGCAGTGAATAGTTGATGATACCTTCGTCGCTGTCCGCCAGCTTCAGGTCGTCTTTGGTAGACGAATAGGTGGCGTTCAGGCCTATCTTCAGCCACGGTTTCAGTTGGGCGTCCAGGTTGGTGCGGAACGAGTAGCGGTTGAAGCTGGACCCTATCAGCGTACCGTCCTGGTCCATGTAGGAACCGGATACGTAGTATTTCACCTTCTCCGTACCGCCCTGTGCCGATACCTGGTGCTGGTGCTGGAGGGCGGTGCGGAAGATGGCGTCTTGCCAGTTGGTTCCCACGCCCAGCAGCGACGGGTCGGCATAGATGCCGCTCGGGTCCAGTTCGCCCACTTCTACGAAATCGTTGTAGAAGTCGGCAAACTCATGCAGGTTCATCATGTCGAGGCGTTTGGTCTGGCGTTGTACGGCCACCATGCCGTCGTACGTAAACTTGGCTTCGCCTGCCTTACCGCGCTTGGTGGTGATCAATACCACACCGTTGGCGCCCTGTGCGCCGTAGATGGCGGTGGCGGAAGCGTCTTTCAGGATTTCCATCGAGACGATATCCTGCGGGTTGATGGTAGAAAGCGGAGAGATGGTGGATACCGAGCCGTTGCCCAGCGCGTCGCCCAGACCGAAGTCGCCTCCGCTTTGTCCGCCTCCCTGCACGATGACACCGTCGATGACGTAAAGCGGCTCGGCGTTCGAGTTGATGGTGGCTTGTCCGCGGATGCGGATGGAGGACGACGAACCCGGAGCGCCCGAGGTGGTGACGGCGGCTACACCGGCGGCACGTCCCTGAAGCGACTGGTCAAGGTTGGTGATGATGGAGCCCTTGATGGCGTCTTCGTCCATCGAGACCGACGCGCCCGAAAGGTCGCTCTTCTTCATCGTACCGTATCCTACCACTACGACTTCGTCCAGCATTTCGGAATCTTCTTTCAGGGTGACGTTCAGGGTAGTTTGGTTTCCCACTTTGATTTCCTGGGATACATATCCGATATAAGAGATAACCAGCGTAGAGCCCGGCTTTACGTTCAGGGTGAACTTGCCGTCCAGATCAGTGATGGTACCGTTCGACGTACCTTTCTCAAGCACATTCGCGCCGATGACGGGAAGTCCGCTTGCGTCGATGATGACACCCGATACCGCTTTGGCCTGTTGGGTGGCATGAAGCTCGGCGGGTGCTGCCCATGCTTGCGGACCGCCTGTCCACATCAGGGACAGGCACATTCCTGCAACGAGTGCAGTTCTTTTAGCATGTTTGTTCATGATAAATAAATTGAATTGTTAATAATTTAAGGTTACTGTATAGTGTACCGTTGTCGTGCCGGAAACTATGCCGTACCGTTCGTTTCTCACGTTGCAAAGATACGGCATATTCATGGCGCAAACTAATACTTTCTTATCAATACCGACACACTTTCGTAATACTTGTTTCAGCCCTTATCGAAGCCTGTGTATCAAGGCCTTGTTCGTCTCGCGGATGAGGCTCACGGTAGAGGTGTCGGAAGCGAATACCGAGTTCAGGCCTTGTTCCTCCTGAGCCGGGTCGCCCGTATAGTCGTCGCCGGGTTGCCAGAAAACATGCTCGGGGGAGGGTACGGCCAGTCCGCCCCAGCCCCAGAAGTTGCAACCGGCAAGCAGGCCGTTTGCGTTCGCATGTTCCACAATTAAATCAAAGATACACTTGTAATACCCGTCGCGGGCATGGGTCGATATGTTTTTACCAAATTGAAAACCGTCGCGTGGATATCCGAATTCTTCAATGACCAGAGGTTTCCGATACTTTTTTGCTATATTCAGATGCTCGTCGATATAATCCCGGGTGAGGGCGCGGGCCTTGTCCAGGTTCGCCTGCAGGCTGTCCTTCGGCGCCCAGCCCCAGTTGTAGGGCCAGATGTGGATGTTCATGTAGCCGATGTTCGGGTCGGCGTGGATTTGTTCGAACAGGGCGATGTCCTCCTCGCACCCGTGCTTGCCTTCGCTTCCGGTCGAAATCAGGTGGTTGGGGTCGAGCGAGCGGATGAGGGCGGACACGCTGCCCATCCAGTGCGCGAAGGCTTCCTTGTTCTCGGCGGAGAAGGCGCGCGGCTCGTTGCCTATCTGCCACGAAAGGATGGTAGGGTCGTCGGTATATTTCCGGTGGGTATAGCGGTTGGTGCGGCCGATGATGTATCTCACGTGGTCGGCGAACAAGGCTTGCGCGCTGTCCGACCGCACGAACTGTTTTACATATTCCATATAGGCGGGCCATCCGTCTACGGCAGGCACGGGCGCCTGTGTGCCTGTAGCCCAGGCAAGGTATTGGCTGTATCCGCCGCTCCATTCCCACGAATTGTTCAGGTAGAGCACGGCGGTCATGCTGCGTTTCTCCATTTCCGCCAGCAGGTAGTCCAATCCTGCCAAAATAGTATCATTATACACGCCCGGAGCTTCCTGCAAGGTCGGTTCCACCTTGGTCGGCACGCCCCGTTTCCCGTCCGAGCCCACCAGGATGCGCAGGTTGTCCGCGCCGATGGCTTTCAGCGAGTCGAGTTCCCGATGCAGGCGTTCGCGGTCGCCTCCCGTGCCTTCCGAGGCAAGGATGGCACCGTACCAGAAATTGGCTCCTACATAATAATAAGGTTGTCCGTTGCGGATAAACTGTCCGTTCTTTACTTGGATAAACGCCGATTGAGGTTCGGTCGGCGTATGGCTGCATCCTGTCAGGAGGGAAGCGGCAATCGCGATGGCTGAAAATACTTGTTTCCACATAAGCTATTAGATTTTGTTTGATGCAAAGGTAGGCAGAATGGCGATACGAAACCGATACTATTTTATCCGATTGCAGGTAAAGTGTATGCAAGCGATGATTTTTTGAGGCGTATTTAAGTTGATATCCCTTGTTTTCTAGGATTATTTTGATCTTATCCGATAAATAAGTATGATTTGAAAGAATGCAATTTGTACCATGGTTTCCGCAGTTTTCGCAAGGATTTCATAATCAATAGTGGTCTTTTGGAGTTTCTTGATTATGAGAAAGAGCGTTCGCTATTTAAGTTTAGGCAAGCATCTCAATCTCTTATGATTCAATCGGTCGACTCTTTTCGATAACCTTATAGTATTTTCTGCAGGTACGGATACTTGATAGGTGTCGCCAGTAATCGCTTTTATTAATCTAAAGAATGGCATTCATGATTTCTTTAAGTGATATATTTTCGCTTTCTTTCTTGCGGGTTTGGAATCTTTTTTATAACTTGTCATTGTTTTTCAATCGGGTTAGTTCGATGTTGTGTCATTACTTTATTGTTGGATATTTTTTAAGATATAATGATTTTCTAATTGATCTGCTGATTTTGAATTGTAGGGGTTATAATATTTTATTGAATTAATTTAAAAACAGTTTCTTTTATGAAGACGAAAAATATTGAAATAGACAGAATGAAAACTTGTTATATAGAGAAGTATAAGTAATTTTGCAATTGTTTTTCAAATTATTATGAGTTTGGATATAAATGAATTTCAGAAAAAAATAAGTGGGGCTTCTCCACTTGAGATTCCCTTTTTATTGATGCGGCTTGAACAATATGATTGTGAATCTGCACAAGAAATGTTTGAGAGGATTAATCGAGATTTTCAAAAAGAGGATTTGGTTAACAATATAGTTACTCCTGTTATGACAACAATTGTTGATTCTTTATTAATGTTACCTGTCTTTAAAGGATTTACCCGTAAACTTGGTTTGAATGCAAATCGAGTGATGATTGAATGTACTTCTTTTAATTATGATGGACAGGTGATTTATCTTCAACCGGATTCTTTTGTTGAATTTTCAAATCAGGAAGTTTTTAGTAAGGAGTGGGGAAATAAAAATAGGGGAAAATATGATCGTTCTAAGTATCAGAATCAAAGTGCAATGGGTAGATATAAAAGAGAACGAATTCAAGAAGCGGGAACAAGAAAGAATCTTACTGATGAATATACAGGCGAAAATAATATTACTGCGAGGAAGGATAATCCTGATTTAAGAAGAAATGATTCGAAAAAATTGTATAATGCTGAAACTGACCATATTATACCTTTAAAACGAATTTTCGATCAGCTCCAAAATAATATGGGTATCAGTGATGGTGATATAAAACGAATTGCCAACTCTGAGAATAATCTGGCATTGACTGGAAGGAGAATCAACAATCCTAAAAGAGACTTGAGTAATAGTGAATTCATTGAGGAACAAGAAAGGTTAAAAGCCCAAGGTAAAGAATATGTCGAGTTGACACCTGAACAGAAAGACAATATGATTCGTATGGAAAATGAAGCCCTGCATTCCTTAGAGAATGGTGTAAATAAGACTGTAATCAAAAATCTCATAGGTTTAGGAAAAGCAGATAGAGATATTCGTAAAAAAGCTTATGATAAGAAAGAAAAAGAGCTGGGACGCAAATTAACAAAAGAAGAGAGAGATGCATTAGACAAGGATTTGGGACATAATAAAGCTTTTGAAATACATAAACAAAATTTGGAAAATGCTGGAAAGCAAACGTTGATGTATGCAATGGGTTCTGCAATTCTTTTTATGATCAAGCCTCTCTATTTTGAAATGAAGGATTCTATACTAAATGGATTTATGGAAGGTGTAAACGCTAATTCCTATAAGGAAGCATTTTCTATTCGGTTTGGCCGAGTTAAAGATTATGTATGGAAACAAATTTTAGATCTTGGTAATGTTTTCTCTTCTGTGATGGACACTTTAAAAAATCTAATTTCTGCAATTCTTGAAGGAATTTTAGGAATGTTTGTTGGCATATTTAAACAGGCTTTCAGACTTGTCAAAGAAGGAGTTAAGATTATGACACAGTCTTTTAGTGTATTGTTTGGGAAAAATTCCAAAAACACTACATCTGCAGAAAAAGGGGATGCCATAATTAAAATCTTTGGAGCTAGTTCTGCAGCTTTGTGCGGAATTTGGATTGACTCTATGTTAGAGAAGGTACCTTGCATTCCTGAAAGTTTACGAGGAGCCGTGTCGACTTTACTCTCAGGATTAGCTGCCATGTTGGTATTCTATCTTTTAGATAAAGCTGATCTTTTTAATGTCAAAGCCGACAGAAGAAATGCTAGAATTAAAGAAATGTTTGATGAAAGAATTAATGAGATTCGTCAGGCCACAAACAGTATGAATGAAGCTGTCATTGCAAGGTTAAAGCTACATGCTCTTGAATCGCATCAAATATTAAACCGATTTTCAAAAGCCATCGAAAATTCAGATTACATAAGTGCAAGTGAAGAAACTTTAGCCTTAGCAAAATGTTTTAATATAGACTTGGTATACAATAGTCTAGATGAATTTAAAAGTCAGCAGCAAGCAAAAACATTAAATTGGGATATGTAATGAAAATACAAGATTCGGATATCAGAAATTTTATTAAAACTACCGTTGAAACATCATATGTACCAACGATTATTTTAAATGATAAGCATATAGACTTACTGTCAAAATATAATGGCAATGAAAATGAACTGATAAAAGATAAGGATTTCTTGTCGCAGTCTATTCAGGTTCAAAATTGGATTTTGACTTCTATAGCTACAAGGCTTTATGCAAATGTTCTTCCTATGCATAATCCTATTTTAGATGTAGTTTGGAATGTTATTTCAGACATTATTTTCCCTGGAAAAAAAATTCGGGAAACGAGAAAAAATATTCAAAAATATATTGATACGGCTCAGAAGGAATATACTGATTATGTTGAAAATCATGAAGTGTTCATTAAAGAGGTTCAAGCGCAAATAGACATCATAAATAAATGTAAACCAATCATGAAAGGTTATATTCTTCAAAAAGTAGTCGCTAAACTTCAAGAACTTGGAATAGATAGTCAACTTAGTGATTACCCTATGGAGTTTATAGATTATAGAGTATTCAAGTTAAATCAAGAGTTTAATTATATAAATGAGCAATTTAAAAAATTAAATGAAGACCAATATGCAAAAATACTGGAAAATTTCCCAATGATACCTGTATTTCCTATTATATTGATATTGCTAGTGCTTATAAGAAAAAAAATAAAAGAGATCGAGAAAAAATTTTCATTAATGCAAGAACAAACAAAATGCGTTTTTGAGAAGATGAGAAGTGATAACAAGAAAATAACGGATCTCTCATTGTCTTTGGGTAATATTGCCAAGATATATACTGAAATTAATTCAAAATTTATCCCAGCTATTGAGGGTATTCTAGACCTGATTGTTCAAAAGTACCAAAATGATATTGCGAAAATTCCGGTTGAAGTATTATATTTGCTTCGAATTGTAACTAAAATTCTTAAAGAACTAGCAGAACGTAGAATTATTCCTCAAGGTAATTCTGATACTATAATTGATTCTGTTATTGAAGCAAGTAATGACATATCCGTGACATATGAGAATTTAAGAAGTGAGTTTTCAAAGGCAGTCTAATAAATGGATTTCAATTTAATGTTATCAATTGTAGATGTTCTGATTAATAACTAAATAGAATTTATGCTTAGTTAAGCTCCCTTTGTATCACTCCTCTATTCCCTTGATAAAGTAGAATACAAATCTGTCTTATCTATAAGAAGATATTCAGTCAACAAAAACCGTTAAATAATAGTTTCACCCAGTTTAGATATAGTGAAACAGTTGTTTCAGCTATGTGAAACACTTGTTTCAGCAAGGTGAAACAAAAGTTTCAGTATGGTGAAACTGGCTGAAACTTTTGCTGGTTGGATGAAATGATTGCATTTCCCCCCCCTCAGATGAGGATGCGTTTCTTCTTGTAGTTGGCTCGGAAATCTTTGGGGGAGACCAGCTTTTTCTTCTTGAAGATGCGGTTGAAGTTAGAAAGATTGTTGAAGCCCGACTCGTAGCAGATTTCCGCTATGCTCATGGTGGAGTCTACCAGCATGCGCAGGGCATAGCCCAGGCGGATGTCGATGATGTACTCTTGCAGGCTTTTGCCCGTGCGGAGCTTGAAGAAACGGCTGAACGACACTTCGGTCATGCCTACCATGTCCGCCAGTTGGCTCAGACGGATTTCTTCCTTGTAATGCTTGTTGATGTAGTCTTGCACCTTCTGCACCCGGCGGCTGTCGGAGTGTTGTTCGATTTTGGCGAACGAGGAGCTGGACAGCACGCGGGCATCGTCGGCGAACAGGGACAATTCATATAATAAGGTAAGGAAGCGGGTCACGGCATAAAAGCCTTTCGTGTCGGGCAGGCTGTCTATCAACGAGTAGACCTTCATGATGGCTGCCATGGGGAAGCAAAGCCCGTTTTGTGCCTTGTCGAACATCTTCATCACGCGGTCGAACTGGTTGGTGGCGAGCAGGGTCTTCATGAACAGGGGCGAGAACTGGACGGTGATTTCGCGCACGTCGGTGCTCTTGCAGTCGTGTTGTTCCCATACGTGTTCCAGGTCGGGGCTGGTGATGAGCACCAGGTCGTAGTCGCCGATGATTTCGGTGGAGTCTCCCACGATGCGCTGCACACCGGGGGCGTTGATGACAAAGTTCAGCTCGAACTCCTTGTGGCAGTGCATGGGGTAGGTGAACTCGCTTTTCCTTCGGTCGGCGATGTAGAAACAGTCTTTTTCCGACAGAGGAGTGATTTCGCGGATAACGTTCTTGTCTTGTATAATCATTGTTTTTGCATGTATTAGGGGTTATTTATGGTATAGTCTGATTGGTTTTTTACTCCTTTAATTTCGCGCCCGGCGACTTCTCCGGTAAAGAGGGCGGTCAGTTCTTTCCAGCTCAGCGTGGTGTCGGGCCGGAACTGTTCCGATTTCGCGTAGCGGAGCAGGGCGGTGCGGAACTGGTTTCCTTCGGGTGTGCTTTCGATGGCTTTGAGGTCGGTGGTGCAGACCAGCAGTTTTCCTTTTCCTACACGGAACTCGAACACGATGCCCAGCTTGTGGTTCCGCTCGATGTTGTCAATCACCTGTACTACAGGACGGTACTTCTTGTCGGTATTGTCCAGTATCATCGGGCGCGAGTGGCGGGCGATGCTCCACCATTGCCAGTCGCTATGCTCCTCGGTAGGGAAATGGCGGAACAGGGGATGCGCGGGGTCTGTCAGGATCGAAAGGGTGCCCGGAGAGACTTCCTTGCCGGCATTCTCCGATATGGTCTTGAACATGGCGTAGTTCCAATAGTCGGGCGTGAACATGCCTCCTACGCTTTGTTTTTCGATGTCCGCGTGGCGTGGAAGCAACAGGACGGTGCGGCCCTGTTCCAGCTCGGCTTCTACCCGTCGGTTCAATAGCGAGTCGATGTAGACGCCTGCCGTGCTTTCCTTCTCTTCGGGATATACCCAAAGGTGATAGTAATTGTGGTAGGTTCCCGTCCGCAGGTTCAGGGTCAGGCGTTGGGCTTCTTTCAGGTCGCTTAGGGAAAGCTCGATGTTTCCGACCGGCGTCACGCTTCCCTGCGGCGCATGGCAGGAAAGCTCGCCCCGTTTCTCCCAACTCCCGTCGTCCGAAATCAATTGCCAGCTGACGGGGACATTCCGGTCGTTCTCCTCATAGTTCGAGAGGGCTATGCCTATCCGGAGCGTTTGGGTGTTCCGCCAGCAGAAGTCTTCCATCTCCGCCAGGGGGACCACCGGAGCGCAGAAGCCGTAAAAGGTTTCAGGGTCGACGATGCCTTTGGTTTCCATAAAGGCGTCCAGTATGCCTACCAGTGCCGAGCCTTGTCCGGGATAGTCCTGCAGGTCGAGCATCTGGAATCCTCCGAATCCGGGCGTGCGCAAGGCATATTCGATGTCGGCTTTATAGCAGGCTATGGCGAAATGTCCGGTAGCACGGTGGAAGGCTTCGGCCCGGCTGTAGAGCCCGTTCTCTTTCAGCCGGTCGCGGAATATTTCCAGGTTGTACGGATAAAGCACGCCTTTGTATTTCGCTATCTGCCGGTAGTCGGGGTAAATCTGGAACTGGCAGGTTTCGTGTCCCATCACCGGCCGGGGGCAACGGGCGATGGCTTGGGCATAATCGGCTGTCGTATTGGGGCGGGTATTGTTCAGGATGCCGCCTTTCTCGGCATCCACATAAGCGAACGAGGTACGTACGTGGGTGGAATATCCCTCGCCGCCGCCTACCCGGCACGTCACGAAAAAGTCTTCTCCGTCTTGCGGACCCATCCAGCCCAGGTTGTTGTTCGAGCCGAAGCAATACAGGTGCCGGTTATCTTTCCGGCGGAAGTCGGAAAGCCATTCGCGCATCAGGTCCACATCGCCGTGCAGCTCGTTTCCCAGCCCCAGCATCATGAACGACGGATGATTGCCCAGCCGGGAGAGCAGCATGTCGCCTTCCCGTTTCAGGAAGGCATTGAGGCTTGTGTTCTTCCGTTCGACAGCTCCCCACAAGGGCAGTTCCACCTGAAAATAGATGCCTTCGATATCGGCGGCTTTCAGGGCCGCTTCGGGAGGGGCGTACGAATGGCACCGGTAGTGGTTGATGCCATACCGCTTGGCGGTTTGGAACACCTTGCGCCATGAGTCTACATCCATCGGCGGATAGCCGGTCAGGGGGAATACGCATCCGTCGTGCTTGCCCCGTAGGAATGTCTTTTTGCCGTTCAGGACGAACTGAGTGCCTTCGGTACGGAATTCGCGCATGCCGAAATCCACCCGTTGCTCGTCGTGTGTATGGCGGGTGTCCAGTCGGACGGTGAGCCGGTAAAGGGCGGGATGGAACTCGCTCCATAGCAAGGGCGAGTCGCCCATGTCGAGGGTAAAGGCGAGCGAGTCGGTTCCGGGACGGATGGCTATCTCTTGTTCCAGGACAGGGAGCCGATGGGTCTCGGGCGTGTTCCACGCCTCTCCTTCGATGCGTATAACGGCGTTTTCGTTCCGTTCGCCGCATACGTTAATTTTCACGAGGGCTTGTTTCCGGCTGACGGAAGGATAGACTTCCACCTTATCTATATAGACCTCGTCGCGGGCTTCGATGCCGAAGCGTCCTAAGATGCCGTTCCAGTTGGTTTGGGTCGCGTCGGTCCAGGCGTGCGAGCCTTGTATTTCCTTGGGTACCGCATGCTCGGAATTGTCTATCCGGATAGCGATGTGGTGTTCTCCCGGCCGAAGGGCGGGAAGTTCGTAGCAATGAGGGGCATACAGATGGGTCAGGCTCCCGATGCTGTCTCCGTCTATCCGGAGCGTGCCGGGCTTGGTGCGTTCCATAATCAGGCGCAGCTTCTTTCCCGCAAAGCTCTCGGGCAGGGTAAAACGGCGCTCGTAGGTCACTTGTCCGCTGTACGAATAAAGACGGGTCAGTTGGGAAGTGGCGTATGGAGGCTGTGCCGGATTGCCCAGCTTGTTCTCGTCGGTAGTGCCCGGAAGGATACAGGTGCCTAACGTGCTTTCCCATTTGCCCGAAAGGGGCAGGAAAGGGCGTTCCTGCGCCCGTAGGCACAGGACGCAGAGTGCCGTTACGATGAATGAAGATAGCCGATGCATAAGTGATAGGTGTTGACGGGTTTATTGATATTTCGCCTTAATGGCGGGAAGCTCCTTCTTTATGTCGGCGATGCGGGTGGCGTCGCTGGGGTGTGTGCTCATGAATTCGGGTACCGAACCTCCGCCGCTTGCCGACATCTTTTGCCAGAATCCGACGGCCACATCGGGATTATAGCCTGCCATGGTCATGAAGACCAGCCCCATATAGTCGGCTTCCGATTCGTGCTTGCGCGAGAAGGGAAGCATCATGCCGTATTGGGCGCCGAGGCCGTATACCGTGCCCGCTATTTTCTGCACGGCGGCACTCTTGTCGCTTACGATGGAGCCGAGGATATTGGCCCCGTATTGCGCCATGACCTGCTGGCTCATGCGCTCGTTGCTGTGCTTGGCCACGGCGTGCGCCACTTCGTGTCCCAGCACTACCGCCAGCTCGTCGTCGGAAGACACGATTTTCATCAGCCCTTCGTAGACCACGATCTTGCCTCCGGGCATGCAGAAGGCGTTGACTTGCTCGTCCTGCACCAGGTTGAACTCCCAGGCGAAGTTCTTGACTTCCGAAGCCATGCCGTTGGCGCGCATGTAGGCTTCGGTGGCAGAGGCTATCTTTTTCCCCACGCGCGTCACCATGGCGGTCTGTGCGGCGTTGGTCGATTTCTTTGCCGACCGGATATACTCGTTGTATTGGGTCAGGCTCGACGAGAGCACTTCGCTGTCTGATACCAATAACACTTGTTTGCGTCCGGTGAGGGGGACGGTAGAGCAGCCTGCCAGTACGAGGCTTGCCGCCAGGAGAAGGATGCAATGTAATCGTTTCATAATCGTTATAAGGTTTGGTCAAGCAAAGTTATATCTTTTCAGGGAATATGAAAGCGGAAGGGGGTAAAATCTTTCGGTTTCTTTCCCCTTCCGGAAAAACTTCCCCATTCTCCGGCTTGCAAGGAATACGCCTCCTGTCTCTTCTGTTGCAGCCCGGATGATAATGGGCATTGCCCAAATCCTTTAACATCTGTTCATTCCATTGCTATGGCTGACACAGCTTCTCCATTTCCATATATATACGATCACTCTTGTTACGCAATATGGTTTTTTCGCGAAAAGCCTTCAAATCGACTGAAAAGCCTTCCACTTTTCCGGTATGTGCAAATCAAAATCCGCTTTTTCAAGGTGTACCACGTCGGGTAAGATACATTGTTTGAAACGGCTTTCATATTGTTTCATCTGTATGGGTTTACCCATGCCCATTGTGGCAAGGTTGCTGGAATACTGATAAGGAGGGAAATATACGAACACTTTTTGACGGGCTTCCGTGGCAAGTTCGATAGCGGGTATCATATCGCTGTCGGCAGACACGACAATGGATATGTCACAGTTCTTCTGATAGGCGTCGGCAACAATCTGTGTGGCAATCCGCACATCTGTTTCCTTTTCCTCATGTGTATGGATGATGTTCCCGCATTGGAAACACGTGATGGACTTTTTCAGGTACTTGCCGAGAATAAGCTTGAACTTAGGATTTTCACGATTGGCTTGGAAAAAGGCATTTTGACGCAGGCTTTGGTCTATGTCATCGGGCTTTGCCGAGAAATACTTCACTGCCACAAGTTCCTGGTTGGGTCGCATAAACATTTCAAACAGCTTGACCACATCCAGCCAATAATATTTCTTCCACTTGGCATTGCTTTTCAGTCCAAAATAGAAGTTGAAGCCGTCAATATAGACGATAACCCGTTGTTTCTGTTCCATATTCCAACCGTATAAATAAAAAATAAGCCACCTTTTTAGGGGTGGCGAGCCTTAGTATTTTCCACCTAAGGGCGATATTCTATGCAAAGATAGATTTTTTATTTGACAAACAAAAACGACAAGGGACTTTTTTGAAAATTATTTTATGTTCTGTAAAGAAGTTCCTGCAAGGCAGGCATCGAAGTATGTCGTGTGTAAGAATTTCATTTGAAAGCGGTTTTGACTTGTATGCTGATATAGTTATACGGATTGCCTGTTTTCACCAAATTTTTGACGTGAAAAATGAGGTAAAATCTTTCGGTTTATCGGAAAATGATAAGACAGTATCATTCGCCTTGGCGGTTTATGGCTATTTTTGCATTTGTAACATTTAAACGAATTATCATGAAAAACAGGAAAGCGAGACTTTTATTGCTTGCCGGAGCTTCTCTTTGGGCTTTCGGCTTGTGGGCACAACCCGAAGGACAGGTGTGCCTCTCCACTCCCGAAACGTCGCTGGTGCTCGAAGCGCCGCAAGGCGGGGAGCTGAAGTATGTGTATTACGGCGCGAAGCCGGGCGAGGCCGACTTGAACCAACCGGAGGCGGTGAGGAACTGCAACCACGCGGCTTATCCCGCGTACGGGATGAACACGCCTGCCGAGGCGGCTCTGTCGGTATGCCATGCCGACGGGAATCTTTCCACGCAACTGGTGGTGAAAAGCGTACAGACGGCGGATACGGAACGGGCACGGGAGGTCACCGTGCGCCTGAAGGATAAGGTCTATCCGTTTTATGTGGATGTGTGTTACCGGGCTTATCGGGATGTGGATATCATCGAGACCTGGACCGCTATCACCAACGAGGAAAAGAAACCCGTCACGCTCAACCAATTCGCTTCGACCTACCTGCCCGTGCGCAGGGGCAACGTATGGCTCTCCAGCCTGTACGGCTCGTGGGCGAACGAAGGAAGGCTGGTGCAGGAGCCTCTGGAACCGGGCATGAAGGTCATCAAGAACAAGGACGGGGTGCGCAACTCGCACACGGCGCATGCCGAGGTGATGTTCTCGCTCGACGGACGTCCGCGGGAGAACGAGGGGCGCGTCATCGGCGCGGCGCTTTGCTATACGGGCAATTACAAGCTCTGCATCGATACCGACGATAGCGAATACCATCAGTTCTTTGCGGGCATCAACGAGGAAAACTCGATGTATCATCTGAAGAAGGGCGAGACGTTTACCACTCCCGTGCTTGCCCTGACCTATTCGGACGAAGGCTTGAGCGGCGCCAGCCGGAACTTCCACCGCTGGGGACGCACCTATAAGCTGGCGCACGGCGATGTGCCCCGCAAAATCTTGCTGAACAGTTGGGAAGGCGTGTATTTCGACATCAACCAGCAGGGCATGGAGCAGATGATGGCGGACATCGAGTCGATGGGAGGCGAGCTGTTCGTGATGGACGACGGATGGTTCGGCGACAAATACCCACGCAACTCGGACAACTCTTCGCTGGGCGACTGGGTGGTAGATACCCGCAAGCTGCCCGAAGGCATCGAAGGACTGATCCGCGACGCGAAGAAGCACCACGTGGGTTTCGGTATCTGGATAGAGCCGGAAATGTCGAACACGACGAGCGAGCTGTACGAAAAGCATCCCGAATGGATTGTGAAAGCTCCCGGGCGCGACCCGGTATTGGGACGCGGAGGCACGCAGGTGGTGCTCGACCTGGCGAATCCCGACGTGCAGGACTTCGTGTTCGGCGTGGTGGATGACCTGATGACGAAGTATCCCGAAATCGATTACATCAAGTGGGACGCCAATATGGCCATCATGAACCACGGGTCGAACTACCTGACCGCCGATGACCAGAGCCATCTGTACATCGAATATCACCGCGGTTTCGAGAAGGTTTGCCGGCGTATCCGTGCCAAGTATCCCGACCTGACCATCCAGGCGTGTGCCAGCGGCGGAGGACGTGCCAACTGGGGTTACCTGCCTTGGTTCGACGAGTTCTGGGTGAGCGACAATACCGATGCCCTGCAACGCGTCTACATGCAATGGGGCACTTCGTATTTCTTCCCCGCCATCGCGATGGCGTCCCATATCAGCGCGGCTCCCAACCACCAGACTTTCCGCACCATTCCGCTGAAGTATCGCATCGATGTGGCGATGAGCGGGCGTCTGGGCATGGAAATCCAGCCCAAGAACATGACCGAAGAGGAGAAGGAGCTTTGCCGTAAGGCGATTGCCGACTATAAGGTAATCCGCCCCGTCGTGCAGTTCGGCGATATCTACCGCCTGGTTTCTCCTTACGACCGCCTGGGAGTGGCTTCACTGATGTACACCTCTCCGCAAAAGGACAAGGCGGTATTCTATTGGTGGAAGATGGAGACTTTTGTCAACCAGCATCTGCCGCGTGTGAAGATGGCAGGACTGGACCCGGAGAAAACCTACCGCATTCAGGAGCTGAACCGCATAGATAATGAGCCGTTGGCTTTCGAAGGTAAGGCGTACACCGGCAAGTTCTTGATGGAGAACGGTCTGGAAATCCCCTATACGCATAAGGTGGACTATCACAAGCAGAACGATTACGCCAGCCGGGTATTGTACCTAGTGGAAACTAATTAAATGAAGAATGAAGAATTAGGAAAATGAAGAATGAAGAGTTAAGAATGAAGAATTAGGAAAATGAAGAACGAAATAAATGAAGAATGAAGAGTTAGAAAATTAAAAAAAGAGAAGAATGAAGAACCGGTAAACACAAACTTGATTCTTCATTCTTCATTCTTAATTCTTCATTTATTATTTCAGTCTTGCCAGCGTTTCCTTGATGCGGCGCATGGCTTCGACGATGTTTTCATCGGAAGTGGCATAGCTCATACGGATGCATTCGGGAGAGCCGAACGAGGTTCCGCCTACGCAAGCCACGTGGCCTACTTCGAGCAGGTACATAGCCAGGTCGTCGGCATTGTTGATGACACGGTCTCCGTCTTTCTTTCCGTAGAAGGAATCACATTTCGGGAAGAGGTAGAAAGCGCCTTCGGGCACGTTCACTTCGAATCCCGGTATTTCTTTGGCCAGTCTTACTATCAGGTCGCGGCGGCGTTGGAATGCCTGGCGCATTTCCTCTACCGGTGCCTGTGTGCCCGTATAGGCGGCTTCGGCGGCTTTTTGCGATACCGAGCAGGGACCCGAGGTGTATTGTCCCTGAAGCTTGTTCACTCCTTTCACAATCCATTCGGGACCGGCGATGAAACCGATACGCCATCCCGTCATGGCATACGCCTTGGATACACCGTTGACGATGACTACACGGTCTCTGATTTCGGAGAATTGGGCGATGCTTTCGTGGCGGCCGATGTAGTTGATGTGTTCGTAGATTTCATCGGCGATGGTGATGACCCGTTCGTGTTTCGCCAGTACGGCTGCCAGTCCCGCCAGTTCTTCTTTGCTGTATACCGAGCCCGTCGGGTTGGAAGGCGAGCAGAGAATCAGCGCGCGGGTATGGGGCGTGATAGCGGCTTCCAGTTGTTCGGGAGTGATTTTGAAGTCCTGCTCGATGCCTGCACGGACAATGACGGGAGTACCTTCCGCCAGTTTCACCATTTCGGGATAGCTCACCCAGTAGGGAGCGGGCACAATCACTTCGTCGCCTTTGTTTATCAAAGCCAAAATCGTGTTGCACACCGATTGCTTGGCACCGTTGGCACAACTGATTTGAGCGGCTGTATAGTCCAGTCCGTTTTCTTTTTTCAGTTTCTCTACAATGGCGTTACGCAGTGCCGGGTATCCGGCTACGGGCGAGTAGCGCGAGTAGTTTTCGTCGATAGCCTTCTTGGCTGCCTCCTTGATATGGTCGGGAGTGTTGAAGTCGGGTTCGCCGACGCTCATGTTGATTACATCTACGCCCTGAGCTTTAAGCTCGCCGCTCTTTTGCGACATAGCCAGCGTGGCCGAGGGTGACAAACTGTTTAAACGTTCTGAAAGTTGATTCATATTCTTATTTTTAGTTTTGGTTCAAAATCGGTGCAAAGTAAGCAATTTTTTCTCACATAGCGAAATGTTTCTTACTTTCTGTCACCTAAGAAACGCAGCAAATACAAGAAAAGGTTGATGAAGTCGAGGTAGAGCGTCATGGCTCCCATCAGGGCAATCTTCTGGGTGGTGTCGTTCACCTCCAGCTCGTCGCCCGTAAGCAATTGCTTGATTTTCTGCGAGTCGTATGCCGTAAGTCCCGTAAAGAGCAGCACGCCGATGCCCGAGATAATCAGGTCCATCATCGAGTTGTGCAGGAACAGGTTGACCAGCGAGGCGATAATCAGCCCCATCAGTGCCATGATGCAGATATTCCCCAGCCGTGACAGGTCTTTCTTCGTCACATAGCCGTAGAGCGCCATCGCGCCGAAGGTGCCTGCCGTGACAAAGAAGGTGGTGGCGATGGAACTCATCGTATAGACCATGAAGATGAACGAGAGGGTGACGCCGTTCAGGATGGAATAGGCGATGAAAAGCAGGGTAGCGGTGCTGAAGGCTATGCGGTGTATGCGGGCGGAGAGGTAAATCACCAGCCCCACTTCGGCAATCAGCAATCCCCAGAAGAGCATCCGGTTTTCGATAATCATCGAGAGCAATGTGTACGATTTGGCCACATACAGCGCCACGAAACCGGTAATGACCAGTGCCAGTGTCATCCAGGTGTACACGTTCCGCATCAGCGTAGCCTGTACGGTCTTGGATGCATAAGTTCTTGTCAGATTTTTTGTTTCCATGTGTTTTTAAGTTTTTGGGTTTTTAAGTTTTTAAGTTGACAAGGTATCAGTTGACGAGTTGACAAGGTTCTGAATACATTAGTAGAACTATTGGCTTAACTCCTTAACTTCTTAACTCCTAAAATTATTTATTAAAATGCAACGTATGCCCCATGCGGTCCTTTTTGGTATGCAGGTAGCGTTCGTTATACGGGTTGGGAGTCACCTCGATGGGGACATTTTCCACTATCTCCAGTCCGTAGGCTTCCAGTCCTACCCGTTTCACGGGGTTGTTGGTGAGCAGGCGCATCTTGTGGATGCCGATTTCGCGCAAGATCTGAGCACCTACACCATAGTCGCGTTCGTCGGCCTGATGGCCCAGGCAGATGTTGGCGTCTACCGTATCCATGCCCTCTTCCTGAAGCTTGTAGGCACGCATTTTTTCCATCAGTCCGATGCCGCGTCCTTCCTGGATGAGGTAGATGACGGCTCCTTTGCCTTCCTTTTCTATCATTTGCATGGCGCGGTGGAGCTGTTCGCCGCAATCGCAACGCATCGAGCCGAAGATGTCGCCCGTGGCGCACGACGAATGTACGCGCACCAGCACCGGTTCGTCGGGCTCGAATTCTCCTTTAATCAATGCCACGTGTTCCAGCCCGTTGCTCTTCTGGCGGAAAGGAATCAGGCGGAAATGCCCGTATTGGGTGGGCATGTCTACCTCGACGCCCTTTTCTACCAGCGACTCCTGCTTCAGGCGGTAGGCTATCAGTTCGGCGATGGAAATCAGTTTGAAGCCGTATTGGTCCGCCATTTTACGCAGCTCGGGCAGGCGGGCCATGGTGCCGTCTTCGTTCATCACCTCCATCAGGGCGGCGGCAGGGTAGAGACCCGCCAGTTTGGCAAGGTCGACGCTGGCTTCGGTGTGTCCCGCACGCCGCAACACACCCTTGTCTTGCGCATAGAGCGGGTTGATGTGTCCGGGTCGTCCGAAGGTTTCGGGCGTCGATGCCGGGTCGGCAAGGGCGCGGATGGTGGCCGCACGGTCGGCGGCGGATACGCCCGTGGTGCATCCTTCCAGCTTGTCAATCGTTACGGTAAACGGAGTGCCCAGCACCGAGGTGTTGTTGCTCACCTGGTGCGGCAGGTCAAGCTCCTTGCAGCGCGACAAGGTAATCGGCGCGCAAAGCACCCCCCGCGCGTGTTTCAGCATGAAGTTCACTTTCTCGGGGGTAATCAGTTCGGCCGCGATGATGAGGTCGCCTTCGTTTTCGCGGTCTTCATCGTCCACTACGATGACAAATTCGCCTTTGCGGAAGTCTTCTATCGCTTCTTCTACGGTATTTAGTCTGATTTTGTCCATAATGCTTTTATTGTTGGTTTGAGTAGTAATGTTGATCTTTTATCTGTTTTATGATACTTTCGTTGGTTTTCAGGATGGTTTTCAGGTCTTGCTCCAGCCGCACGCGGTAACGCCAGATGTTGAGGTACACCAGCAAGCCTACCGGCACTACGATTCCCGTCAGCAGGTTGAGCCAGCGGTTGTCGAACAGGCTCTTATGAGCTTTAACCGACAAGAACGGGTAATTGTTCATCAGGTTCAGCAAGACGGGGTCTTTTGTGTTCGAAAGTTCTTCGATTACTGCCTCCATCTCTTTACTGATGCCGGCTATCGCGTCGTCGTGCTCGTTGTTGGTGAATATCTTGTAATAGTCGGGCAAGCCTTTCAGGCGGTGCGTGCGCATGTAGTCTTCACACTCACGGCTGATGCGTTCCAGGGTCTCGGCGTCTTTTTCGTAGTCGGGCGTATGGATGATTACCTCTTTCTTGTACATGTGGCGCGATACGCGGATGCCGAACAGCTTGCGGAAGAAGGCGGCATAGGTGTCGATGTTGAACACCACCGAGTCCTTGTTCGACTTATACGTGAAGAACGCGCCTACCGGCGCCAGCACCAGTGTGCTCATCCACGTACCCAGCACGATGTTCATCTCGCCGCTCTTGCCGATACGGGTTGCGCCCGAGTCGATGATGTAGTAAATGACGAATATCAGCACCGAGATAACCACCGGCATGCCGAGTCCTCCCTTGCGGATGATGGCACCCAGCGGCGCTCCGATGAAAAAGAAGATGATGCATCCCAACGAGAGGGTGATTTTCTTGTGCCAGTCGGACCGGTGGGTGCGGATGCGGCTGTCCGTGTCCTTGCTCATGAAACTCTTCATTTCCCAGTCCGACTTCAGTGAGGAGATGCGGTTTTCGGTCTTACTCAGCGTCTGCGCCTTTTCCTGCGAGGTCATGGCGTTGTAGATGCTGTCGGTGTTGATGTATGCCAGGTTCAGCTTCTCCAGCTTCACCGAGTCGGTTTTGGTCAATACCGGTGTCTTGTAGGTGGAATTGATTACATCGTTGAAGTAGGCGCGTCCCACGCTGTCGGCGTGCACCTCCAGCGAGTCGATGGCTTGCGCTATTTCGCGCATGTTCTTGATGTCCGAGCGCTGGTCAAGGAAGCTTCCGTCCACCATGTTGAAGTCCGAGTCGAACTGGATGAGGGTATGCTTTTCCTTGAACGATTCGCGGCGGTAGGGCACGTTGCGCGAGATGACCGATTGCGATTTCAGGTTTTCGAATTGCTCTCCGTTGTACAGGTGCAGGAAGAGGTGTTGCTTGTCGGCGGTCAGTTCCAACTTGCCTTCCTCTGCCCAGATGATGTGGGCGTTTTCGAATCCGTCCGAGAAGTTATAAATCAGCACGTCTCTCAGCATGCCCGTCTCTCGGTCTTTGTGCTTCACGTAGATGTTGTATCCGTCGATGTCGCTGTAGAATACGCCTTCGGGAATGTCCACTTCAGGCGATTTTTGCTTCATCGACACCAGCAGGGTCCATAGCTGTTTCTGGGCGCGGGGACCGATTTCGTTTTGGAAGAAGAACGACGTGGCTCCCAGAAACATGCAGCATAACACCACCGGGCGCATGATGCGCAACAGGGGGATGCCCGCGGCTTTCATCGAAAGTAGCTCGTAGCGTTCTCCGAAGTTTCCGAACGTCATTAGCGCCGCCAGCAGGATGGCAAGCGGAAGCGATAGCGGAATCAGTGTCAGTCCCGAGTAAAAGAAGAATTGGGCAAGGATGTTGATTTCCAAGCCTTTCCCCACCAGTTCGTCGACGTATCTCCACAGAAATTGCATCATGAAGATGAACAGGCAGATGAAAAATGTTCCCGCGAAGAGCAGCAAAAAGCTCTTCAATACAAATATATCAAGTTTTTTTATGCGTAGCATTCCTTATCGTATCGTTGTCAGCTTGCAAAAGTAGCATAAAAAACAACGCGAAGCATGATGTTTTGTATATTTTTAAGTAACCGGGCGAAATAACCCCTCATTCTTCATGCTTGATTCTTCATTCAGATTCCGCAGGTCCGCTTCAGCACTTCGATTTGCGAGTCCCATAAGTTGATGGTGTCCTCTTCTTCGCCGGGGTCGGCGAAATCGGTTACTTCCAGCGAGATGTCGTTCGTCAGTTCGTTATAGTGGATTTTCAGTTCGAAATACGTGCGCGGTTCCTCGTCGTCCCAGTGAAAGCGGATGAACGATTCGGTGCGCACGTTGGTGATTTCCGCTTCGCGGGTCTCGGTCTTGCCCCATTTGAAAGTCAAGGTTTTGTTAAGTTTCGAAACGTCGTCGGCAAACCAGCGGCTCAATCCCGAGGGGGTACTGATGGCGTTCCATAAGATGGTGCTCGACGCGGGAGCTAACGGATATTCTATTTTTATTTTCTTTTTCATGATGGTTTGGTGTTTTTTTGTTCTGTTCTGTATTGAAATTTAAGTAACGGGCGCAAAGTAAATTATTTTTTTGTACTCTGCATAATGAATCACCTATTATTTTTTATCCATATCAATCGAAGAAGAAAACTTTTGGGTAAAACCGTGCACGGAAGAAACGTATATTGTTGTTTCTGACTGACTTGTGTGCGGGCGGGCTTGTAGCGTGAAGATAAGTTAAAGAAAAAAACGGGCAAATGTATTGCGTAATTCAAAAAGATGTCTTACCTTTGCACCCGCAATCGAAAAACAAGGCGGGATAGCTCAGCTGGTTAGAGCGCATGATTCATAATCATGAGGTCCCCGGTTCAATCCCGGGTCCCGCTACGAAGAACGATTTTAGCCGTTGGATGGCTTCCACATCTGGCGGTTATTTGGCGGGATAGCTCAGCTGGTTAGAGCGCATGATTCATAATCATGAGGTCCCCGGTTCAATCCCGGGTCCCGCTACGAAGAAAAGGGCAGTCAGGCGATACAACGCTTGGCTGCCCTTTTTTGTATGCTCCATTAGTATGGATCAACGTAAAAACGGCTCAACGTAAAAACCTGAGGGATTCTCAAATCAACTTTTTCTGTTCTCTTCCTGCTTCTTTCTTTTGCGCGTGTCGGCGCAACTATATTCCGATAGGCGGTGAACCTATATCCGATAGCCTGCCAAATCATATTGCATTGTCCGTGCATATATATGCGAAAAACAGGAGCATAACAATAACAGTAATAACAATAACAGTTAGAAAACGAAGGG
>ULRR01015735.1_pt1 | contig 38225 bp, 45 predicted proteins | sample 1955651 | NCBI WGS metagenome assembly ULRR01 (sample SAMEA4835688, study PRJEB28245) | human gut metagenome | biome: gut microbiome; material: fecal sample | place: Denmark | collected 2008
AAGTAAAGATTATTGGACCTTGTCTCCAGCTTGTCTGTCTACGAAATCAAGTATTGCTTACATGTTTTATGTATCTGAAAGTAGCTCGTTAGAAATCTACATTAATGGCACAATTGGTGTCCGTCCAGTTATCAACATCTCAAGTAATGTAGCAATAAAATCAGGAAATGGATCAGCTTCAACACCATACGAAATTTAATTTTTTTTCAAAAACAAAAACAGACAAACTTTAGAGGAGCAAATGCTCCTTTTTGTTTGCCTGTAAATACTGCTAATTAATAAAAGCTAGAACAAAATTAGTAAGTAAATAAGAAAGTGCAAAACTTAAAGTTAAAACCAGTAACTTAGCTTCTATTACTTTTCCACTTTTCATAAACATCTCCCAATTTATTCCATTTAAAATAAAAATAGAAAATAAAGTAAAAAATACATATAGATAAATATCCATTCCCATTAATGTTCATCCTCATACATTCTTATAGCTTGCACTCTTTTTAAATGTCTTTCTTCACAAGGTGCCTTTGTAGTAATAAAAGTATCAATGATCTCTCTTACTTGATTAAAATCAGTTGTTACATCACTACCAAGTGCAATCACATTAGCTCCATTATGATTCTTTCCTTGAAAAGCATCATCAACACTAACGGCTCTAACACAGCGAATCCCTTTCACTTTATTAGCAGCGATACTCATACCTACACCTGACCCACAAATTAAAATTCCTAAAGAGCCCTTATTGTCTCGAACCTTTTCTCCTAATAAAAAAGCAAATACAGGATAATCATCCATAGAAGTATTAGGTATACCAATATCCTCTATATCTAGTTCATTTTCTTTTAAGTACTTAATAATCTTTTCTTTTAAATCTACCCCTCTGTGATCACTACCGATATAAATTTTCAAATCTTATCACCCAACATAATTGTAACAAATCAATAAAAAAAATCAATGAAAATAAAGCTAAGTAGACTTAAACTTTACTTAAATCATAAAATCTTATATAATTGATTTGGTGATTATATGTTTACAGATACACATTGTCATATTTATAAGGAATACTATGAGAACATAGATGAAACTATCAAAAACGCAAAAGAAAATCATGTAAATCGCTTTATCAATAATGGATGCGATACAACTAGTAATAAAGAAGTTTTAAAATTAGCCGAAAATTATAATGATATGTACTGTGCTTTAGGAATACATCCAGAAAAAGTAGAAGAATATAGTAAATCAGATTTAAAATTTATTGAAAATAATTTATCTAATCCCAAAGTAATTGCTATTGGAGAAATCGGACTAGATTACCACTATACAAAAGAAAATAAAGAAGATCAAATAAAATTATTAGAAAATGAATTAAAACTAGCCGAAACTTATCACTTACCAGTCATAATTCACTCTAGAGATGCAACACAAGACACTATAAATACTTTAAAAAAATTCAAAATAAAAGGGGTTATTCATTCATTTTCTGGCTCACTAGAAACAGCCCAAATTTATATAAAAATGGGTTATTTATTAGGAATAAATGGAGTAATTACCTTTAAAAATTCTAAATTAAAAGAAATCATAAAAGAAATTCCTTTAGAAAATATTATATTAGAAACTGATAGCCCTTATTTAACTCCCGAGCCATATCGTGGAAAGAAAAATGAACCAGCAAGAATTTATGATATAGCCCAATTTATATGTAATTTAAAAGAAATTAATATAGAAGAACTAACAAGAATTACCAATCAAAATATTAAACGAATTTTTGACATTTAAGATATTTTATGATATGATTAATTTACCAATGAGGTGAAGAAGAATGCTAAGTAAAAGTAAATTTTACTTAAATTATACAATTAAAATAAGTATTATATTATTAGTTTTATTTGGAATACATGCTTCTACTTCCAAAATGGAAACATATAGTACCAATGAAAATATTAATAAAAGTATTGATCTATCAACTATGGCTATATATATTAATAAAGAAGAGGAAGCAAGAAAAAATGAAGAAGCTCTTCAAACATATTTATGGGGATCTTTAGACAGCTATACAGGAGATCTAACTGGATATGGTGCAGATTGCCCTTTATGTAGTGGTAAATTAGCATGTGGTGGAGTTGATGTAAGAGATGGAACAGACACATACATAGATAATACCTATGGTGAAGTTCATATCGTAGCTTCTTCCTCAAACTTACCATGCGGAAGTATCATTCGATTTGAAAGTAAGAAAATTAGTGAAGAACCAGTAATTGCTATTGTATTAGATCGTGGCGTTTTAGGAAATGATATAGATCTATTAACACCAAGTGAAGATTATGCATCAAGATATATTGGTCGAAGTAGTATTACTTATGATGTATTAAGATTTGGATGGGAAAAATAACCCATCCTCTTTAGATTGAGGGATAATATGAATATAAAAGCCAAAAAAAGCTTAGGACAAAACTTTTTAAAAGATGAAAATATTTTAAAAAAAATTGCTGATTCAATAAAAACAAATGAAGAGGATTTAATTATTGAAATAGGTCCAGGAACAGGTGCTTTAACCAAATACTTACAAGCTAAAAATAGTTTTTTAATATGCTATGAAATCGATTTAAGAATGAAAGAAATACTAAAAGCATATGAAAATGAAAAAACAAAAGTCATATTCAAAGACTTTTTAACAGCTGATATTTATGAAGATGGAACCAATTTTGATTACCAAAATATTTATGTTATTGCAAACATACCTTATTACATAACAACCCCTATTATAAAACATCTTTTAAATTTAACCAAAATAAAAAGTATAACCCTCTTAGTTCAAAAAGAAGTAGCAGAACGCTTTAGTGCCAAACCAAAATCCAAAGCATATGGTTCTCTAACTGTTTATTTAAACTATTATTTTAATATAACTAATTTATTTGATGTAAGGCGCACCTCTTTTTATCCTATTCCCAACGTAGATAGCAGTGTAGTAAAATTTGAAAGGAAAAAAGAAACTTTAAATATTAAAAATGAAAAATTATTTTTTAAATTAATAAATGATTCTTTTAAAATGAAAAGAAAGACTTTAAAAAACAACTTAAAAGAGTATGATTGGTCTAAGATTAAAAAAGTTTTAGAAAAAAATCACTTAGAAGAAAATGTTCGAGCAGAAGAGTTAAGTTTAGAAATATTTGAACAAATAGCCAATATTCTATCTTAACTCTTTTTCTATACACATAAAATAATTAAAAAAGCATAAAATGAAGTGGTGAAACTTATGAGATTAAAACGAGGAGATCTTGTAACCAGAAAAAGCTATAACCATGATACTGTATTTAAAATAACAAATATAAAAGATAATATATACTATTTAAAAGGAATTGAAGTAAGACTATATGCTGATAGTCCCGAAGAAGATCTAGTAAAATTTTTAAAGAAAGATACCGTAGATTTAATAGATGAAATTACTACACCCATAATTCCAGAAGAAAGAAGTGAATACTTTTATTTACCTGCTAAAATCCTACATATAGATGGAGATAAAGATTATTTAGAAAAATGTTTAAAATTTTATAAAAAAAAAGGCGTATTAGCAATAGGAAGAAAAATAAGCGAAAATCACATTTATGAAGCAATTCTACCACTATTAAAAGAATTTAAACCTGATATTGTCGTTATTACTGGTCATGATGCTTTTTATAGCAAAAAAGGAAGAATAGATGATATTAAAAATTATAAAAACTCAGGGAATTTTATTAAAGCCGTAAAAATGGCTAGAAACTATGAATCTTCCCATGAAAAGCTAATTATTATTGCAGGAGCTTGTCAAAGTAATTATGAAGAATTAATTAAATCTGGTGCTAATTTTGCATCCAGTCCCAAAAGAATAAATATTCATGCCTTAGATCCTGCTATTATTGCTACCACTCTTGCCCTAACAGAAAGAAGTAAAGAAATCAATTTGTTAAATTTATTAAACAAGACAAAATATGGTCATAATGGTATAGGCGGTATAAAATGTAATGGTCTCATGTATGTAGGTTATCCAAGAGAAGGAGGATAAATTTGAACATAAATGAAATAAAAAAACAAATAAAGGAAAATTTAGGAAAAATAGTAGAAATAAAAGTATATGGCATGCGTGGAAAGACTAGCAGTTATACTGGAAAAATACATGCTGTTTATCCTAATTTATTTACGATTATAGAAAACAATCAAGAGAAAAGTTTTACTTACCGCGACATCATAACAAGAGATATTAAAATAAAATATATGTAAAACACTTGCAAGTTCTAAGATTTTGCTATAAAATATAGATAAGTTGAAAAACTTAGGAGGGAAGAATATTTATGCAAATTACATCAGTAAACGTTCGCAAGATCGAAAAAGAAGGCTCAAGAATGAAAGGAATAGCATCTGTACTATTAGATGATTCTTTTGCTGTTCACGACATCAGAATAATTGAAGGAGACAATGGCTTATTTATAGCTATGCCTAGTAGAAAAACGGCTACTGGTGGATATAGAGATATAGCTCATCCAATTAACCCAGATGTACGTAAATTATTTGAAGATGCAATATTAAAAGCATACAATGAAGCAGAATAAAACTTGGAAATCCAAGTTTTTTTTCATATTTCCATCTAATAATACATAAACTTATATTAAAAGGAGATTGTTTATGGAAAATGCAAATGTTATCGAATTTGGATCACATGAATTAAAATTAGTTGATAGAAGAGAAATATCTTTAACAGGAATTAAAAAAATCACTAGTTTTGATAGTGAAGAATTTTTATTAGAAAGTAATATGGGAGTAATATTAATTAAAGGATCAAACCTAGAAATTATGAAATTAGATACTCATGATGGCAATGTAAAAATAAAGGGAAAAATAAATGGTTTTAATTATCTAGATAATAAAGAAAAAACAAAAGAAGAAAGCATTATTTCTAAACTTTTTAAATGATGACATCTACCCTCCAAATTATCACTTTAAGTATATCATACCTATATGGATTTATTTTCTATTATTTATATAAATTAAACAATATCATTATTCAAAATAAAAAAAGATTTTATCGAAGTCTAATTACGATTCTATTCATGTATAATATTCAATTAATTTATATTATTTTAATATACAAAATAAATAATGGTATTTTTCATATATACTTTTTCATTATGATCATTTTAGGATTTATTACTAACTTAAAAGTAACAAAAAGAATGTTAAAAAATGTAAAATATCGCTGTTTTATTGAAAAAATAAAAAAGAAATGGTATACTATAAAAAATAGGGGTGATCAAAATAAAACATAAAGTAACAAAAAAAGAAAAAAGAAGATTAACACTCTTTATATTATCTTTTATTTTTATAATTGGTTTTACATGTATCAATATTTTTCCAGATTGGTTAAAAATAATGAAAAACAACCAAAAAATCACAATTTTACAAACTTCATATGAAGAATTACTCGATACAGAAGAAGCCCTAAAAGCAGAAGTACAAAAATTAAAAGACCCTGATTATGTAGAAAGATATGCTAAAGAAAAATTTTTATATACAAAAGATGATGAAATCATTATAAGAAAAACAGATACGAAATAGTACCTGTTTTTTTAAGGCTAGCGTTCTTCAAAAAATTTATCAATACTAACACCAAGAATTTGAGAAATATTCCATAATACAGGTATACTAATTCCTTGAACTTTTCCTGTTTCCAAAGAACCAATTAAACCAGTTGAAACATTACACATATGAGCAATCTTTGCTTGAGAAATTCTTTCATTTGGATGATTTAAATTGTATAATCCTCGGTAGTATCTTACATTAGCACCAATAACTTTAAAAATATCGCCCCTTGTTTCTTTAATATATAACATAAGATCTCCTTTCATTTTTAAAATCTCATGTTATATATAACATAATTATATCCGATATAATTTTAGCATATTTTTATATTAGAAATCAATCTTAAAAATTCCTTTTAAAGCTGTATTTGTCAAATATTCAAATATATGATAATATATATCATAAAAAGGAGAAAATATATGAAAAAAAATAACCTTTTAAAAAAAGAATTAAAAAAAATAAATAATTATATATATATAACTTTAATTTTTATATCATTAGGATTATTATTTATTGGCTATGGTATTTATGAAAATAATGAGAAAAATTATCAATACTACTACTTAAATGATATAATTGAAAATAAAAATAATGAAGAAAATATAAATGCCTATTTAAAAATTGTAAAAGCCCCATATTCTATTGCTAAATATCAAAATGAAGATCATAGTGCTTTTTATATTGTATTTGACGGAAATTACTATTATATTGCTTATCTAAGTGATGAAATATATGCTAAACTAAATAAAGAAAATATAGAAGAAAAGCCAATAACCATTTATGGAACGACAGCAGCTATTTCTAGTTCTTTAAAAGATATAGCCATAAAAGTATATAATAAAGGATTAGATGAAGAGGATACAATAGAAATAAAAGATTTTAATAGTTATTTTGGAGAAGTATATCTAACAAACGTTTCATTAACAAAAGAGCACTCAGCATTTTTTTATCTTAGTATAATACCTTTTGCTATCGCATGTGCATTCTTAGTCTTATATCTAATAAAAATGATTAAAAATAAAAAAGTATTAGCAACATTAACTGAAAAAGAAATGCAAACACTAGAAAAAGAAATAAATGATAAAAATACAAAATATTATGAAACACTTCATTTAATACTTACTAAAAACTATATCATAAGTTTCAATAAAACATTAAAAATAATAAATCAAAATAATTTAATTTGGATTTATGAATACAAAACAAAACAATATGGAATCACTACATCAAAACAAATATTTGTAATGGATAATACTGGTAAAAAATATAACATTGTAGCAACAGACGGATTATCGAGAAAAACTGATTCTACTTTAAAAGAAATAATGACAATAGTAAGTAATAAAAGCGAAAAAATACTAATTGGATACAACAAAAGAAATGAAAGTGAAATAAATCAAATTTTAAAGAATAGCTAAAGCTATTTTATTATATAATTTAATATGAAAACAAAAATAAAAATATTAACATTAATACTTCTTCTTTTATCTGCACTTTTTATCAACACTAAAGTAAATGCGTTGATGCCTTTAAGTGGGAAGATAATTATTATAGATCCAGGACATGGCGGAAAAGATCCAGGAACTATTAGTGAATCTATTTATGAAAAAGATATTAACCTGAAAATTAGTAAAGCCTTAGAAATTGAACTATCCCAATCAGGAGCTACAGTTATAATGACGAGAGATGACGACTATGATTTATCCAAACCAAATGCAAGATGGCGTAAAAAAAGTGATTTTGATAATCGAATTAAGTTAATTAATAATAGTAAAGCAACAATTTATTTATCTATTCATTTAAATTATTTAACCAATGATGCTTATTACGGTCCCCAAATATTTTATGCGAAAGAAGAAACAAAAAATTTAGCTACTATGATCCAAACAACTTTAAACAACAAATTAAACACGAATAGGCAAATTAAAGAAATTCCTAAAAAAACATACATGTATAATAAACTTACTATACCAGGAGTATTAATTGAATGTGGTTTCTTATCAAATAATGAAGAAAAAAAGAAATTAGTTACAGAAGAATATCAACAAAAAATAGCATCTCTAATAAAAGATGCCATCATAAATTACTTTAATTAGCAAAATATTTCATAGTAACCGACCTATTTTCATTTACTCCAGTTCCATAATGAAGATTGCCAACTTCTTTTAAAGCTTTGCGAATCGTTTTTTCATCCTTATCAATAGATTGATCTAGTAACGTAATTAACTTTATAGCTTTTACAATAGCTACATCATATAAATCATAAAAAGAATAATGATAACTAATTTTTTTATCAACAGGATAAACCCATTTTTTATGGTCTAAATTTAACACTTGAACATCTAATTTAGGAATATAATAGCAAAAATTTTGCAATTTTATAGGTAAAAAATGAAACCAATCAATTAAAATATAAAATAACTTTTTGATTCCCCACCTAGAAAGCATACCATGTTTAAAAATAAAACGATAATTTTTATAGCTTCTAATATAAATTTTACTACCTGATTTTACTTTAAAAGTATCATCATAAACAAAGTCAATTATCTTCTTCAAATCACTAGAAAAAGTAAGACGAGGAAAAATATCTTTTCCAATATGGCACTTATAAATAGGCTTCATCATTCTTTCCTTAGCTAAAATAGCATCAATCATACTTTCTATATAATCATGTTTTCCTAAATATTTCTTTGCTTTCTTATCATTTTTGTCATACTTTCCTCCATAGTAATAAATAAAAGGATGAACCGTACTATCTAAAACATAATGACATATTGAACCATATAAATAGGCTAATACTTGAGGATTTTGATTTAATTGATACTGTCTTATATACTTTATAATATTTTGAAAATATAAATTAGCATGATTTTGATGAGCAAAAGAACCTAAATGACTTTTATAAAAGAATAAAGCATCAAAACTCTTTCCAAAAAGTAAAAATAAATTATAATCCAGTTTATTTTGGATCTGAATATCTAAAGATTTATAAACATCTTTTGTAAAAAGATGATGAGTATATGTAGCAGGCATAGCATCTCCCCTGAATTAATTATAACACAAAAACTAAACTTCACCAAATTTTCACGAAATATTAACATTAGTAACAAGTTTTTTTTTTACAATATAGTTGTTCTTTGTGATATAATTTATAATAGGTGAATCATATGGAAAAAATATTTAAAACACTAGATGAACAAATAAAGATTCTTCGCAACAAAAATTTAATTATTGATGATGAAGAATACACCAAGAACATTCTTTTAAGAGAAAATTATTTTTTTCTAAATGGTTATCGTTATTTATTTTATAAATCTAGCAAAGACAAAACTTTTATAAATGGAACTAACTTTAGAGAAATATACGCTTTATTTTATTTTGATAGACAACTAAGAAATATTTTATTTAAAAATATTTTAATTTTAGAAAATAACATAAAAAGTATACTTTCATATGAGTTATCCCGAAAATATGGATTTAAAGAAAAAAAATATTTAAATCCTAACAATTTTACAACAGATCCCAAAAGAACAAGACAAGTACAAGATTTAGTAAAAAAAGTAAAAAGACAAATCATTGTAAATGGCAGAGAACATACTGCAACAAAGCATTATCAAAGCAACTATGGCTATATTCCTTTATGGGTTGTTGTAAAAGTTCTATCATTTGGAATAGTTGGTGAACTATATACAATCTTAAAACCAGAAGATCAAGAACAAATTGCAAATTTATTTCATGTTGATGTAGAAAGTTTGCTAATATATTTACCAATTATTGCAAATTACCGTAATTTATGTGCACATGAAGACATATGTTACGAGCATAAAACCCAAAAAGAGATTCCTATTACAAAATATCATAATTTATTAAATATTCCGAAAACAAATGGAGAATATATATATGGTATTAATGATTTATTTGCTTTAATAATTATTCTAAAAAGACTACTTAGAAATGATAATTTTCATAATATGTTAAATGAAATATCTTATGAAATTGATTATTTATCAGGAAGACTTCACACAATAAATATAGATAAAGTATTAGATCGAATGGGATTTCCCAAAAATTATAAAGATATAGTAAGGATGGATTAAAATGGTTGAAAAGAAAAAAAACACAACATTAAGAAATGGAATAATATTAATAATCGTATTTTTATTAGGAATGCTAACCCTTTATGGAATCTTCTACTTTTTTCCGAATGTAATTGGTGAGACAATTACTAAAGTAGAAAAAGATGTTACAATAACGGATGAAGGAATAGCAGATGCAGTTGAAAAGGTATATGATTCCGTAGTAGTTGTAAACACTTATATAGAGGGAAAAGCCTACTCATCAGGAACAGGTTTTGTATATAAAACTGAAAACAAAAAAGCTTATATTTTAACAAATAATCACGTAATTGATAGTGCAGATGATGTTTATGTTAAATTCACAAATGAACAAGTAGTAAAAGCTGAAATTGTCGGAAGTGATGTCTACTCAGATATTGCCGTATTATCTGTTGATGAAGAATATATTATTTCTGTTGCGGAAATAGGTAGCAGTGAAGATGCAAAACTAGGAGATACAGTATTTGCTATTGGAGCTCCGATTGATAGTGCTTATTCTTGGAGTGTAACAAGAGGAATTGTAAGTGGAAAAGATCGTTTAGTAGAAGTAGAATTAACCAGTGGAAATACTAAAACACCAATGATTGTAAATACTCTTCAAACAGATGCAGCAATTAATAATGGAAATAGTGGAGGTCCACTTTCTAATGCCAATGGAGAAGTAATTGGAATCACATCAATTAAACTAGCAAACGAAGCAATTGAAGGAATGGGATTTGCTATACCAATTGAAACAGCTATTAATTATGCTGAACAATTAATCAGTGGCAAAACAGTAGAAAGACCTACTTTAGGCGTATATATGCTAGATGTAAGCAATGCATATATGTCAAGAGAATACTATGAAATAATAAGAAAAGCAAATGTAACCAGTGGTGTAATTGTAACTGACTTTGAGGAAAACAGTCCAGCCAAAGAAGCAGGATTAAAAGTAGGAGATATAATCATTAAAGTTGATGGCAATGATATAGCATCTAATGCTTATTTAAGATATTATTTATATAAGCATAAAGTAGGAGATGAAATGAAACTTACTATTATTAGAGATGGTAAAGAAAAAGAACTTAAAATTACGTTAACAAATTAGAGGAAATACTATGAAATTTCCTCTTTTTATTTTTAAACATTACGAAAGACACAGTAATTAAAAATATAATTTAAAATAAAATTTCTTTATATAAAAAAAATATCATTAATTTTATTTACATAATGATATTCTTATAAATTTTTTAAATTCTTCTTAAACATCTTACAAATTACAACATTCATACAGATATATACTTATTTTCTTAAATTCTACAATAATATCAAAAGATATCACTCTTGAAAAGTGTCCAAATTTTTAGTTATACTTACCAAAATTATAATTTTATTTCAATAAAGTTTTTTCACAATTAATCATCCCATTCAGCATATACAATACCTTCTAGGCTTTCAACAACATTATCTTTAATATTACTAATTGAATTAAACAATTTTGATTTTGGTCTAGGCATAGAATCATTATTTCTATTTTCAGCATCAAAATAGTTATTGTGATAGTAAAAACATTCTAAAAAATATAGTGCAGCTAGAGATGTTAACACATTATACAAGTTCGCCTTAGTAAAATTATCATCCTTTTGTCTATTGTGTTTAATTTTATTATAATCTCCCCACCAATTCAATCCTGCAACTAGATCTATAAATTCAAATGGTGATAGTACTATTGCCTTATGAAATTGTAGTTCTGTTTTGCTTTCTTTTATTTTGTTATATTTATCATCATTTATTAAAAATTTCTTATACCCATCCATATTATCTTTGGAAGTTATTAGTTTTGCTATTACATCTATTTCTGAACAAATGACTTGAATTACTTTAATAAATTCATCAGAAAAGCAAGAATAATTTCTTTTATCAAAAGTAATATACTTTTCTAAATCAATAACGCTATTTTCAATATTTAAATAATATCTCCAATATTTAGTTAAAAATTCTTCCCTACTCATAACCACTACTCCAATTTTAGTTTTAATACATATTCTATAAATATTATTAACTACTAATTTATAGCTTTTCTCGATATAATAAAATATTTAACCAAATAATCAAATATTTTTTACATTTCACATTTTATAAAATAATAGTTGCAAATTACATAAGAGGTTTAACTAATATTAAGATTTTCATCTACTTTTACTAAACTATAAATAGCTATTCTTTCAAGCTTTCTCACTTTATATTAAAAACTTCAATATTAGGAGTTTATTTACATTATAACACCATGACTTAAAAGATTACAAACTTTTTGTTTTATAATTTTTAATCATTAGTTTCATAGTAGTAAGATGTTTCAATCCCTTTAAAAACGCTTTCTAAACTCAGATCATCTGTTAAATTATTTTCTATTAAAGTTTTAATTTCTAATGTGTTAACTGGACTTCTTTCCATAGCTTGTAAATAAAGTTTTTTATCTATATTTTCCCAATTGACAATTTTATTTAAATTTTTCTTTAATATTAAATCTAACCAAATTCTTGTACTTCTACCATTTCCCTCTAAAAATGGATGAGCGATATTCATTTCAACATACTTATCTATGATTTCATTTAAAGTTTTTTCACTCATTGTTTCAATTTTCTTTAGCATTTCTTTTAAATAAAGAGAATTACCAAATCTAAAATTACCTTTAGAAATATTTTCTTTTCTAATTTTACCAGCAAAATCATACAAACCATCAAATAAATATTTATGAATTTGTTGTAATCCTTTTGTTGTTCCAATTTCAATGTGGTTAATATCTCCACTTGAAAATAATTTTTTGGCATTTTCTAAACTTTTTTTATCTATTTCATTCATAAATTTCACCGCTTTTCACAAATACTTTCATTATTTTTATACATCTTTATTTTAGCATAAAATCGACGATTTTACAATATACGAGCAAGAACTAAGGATATAAAGACACTTCTAATTTTTGAGAATTAAATGCAATATCTTCTTTAAGATATAATCCCAATATCTATTTACCATTTAATTTTATTAAAAATCTATGTGGTTCTATAAAACTCACATTTACTTTATCTACATTTAATATTCTTCCTTGCGTAAACTCATATTTTGCACTATGAAAATCACAAGCAATTCTAATTTTTTTCTCAAACTTTTCGTTTCTTTTTAATTCTACATAATTTTTTATCATTTTTACCTCCAAATTTACAAGCAAACTAAAACACGGATAAACTCTACGTTTTCCGTGCTTTTATATATGTTTACTCCATATTTTTGGAGATTATCCACATCTGGCAGGGGATGAGAGAATCGAACTCCCAACTAAAGTTTTGGAGACTCCTATTATACCATTTAACTAATCCCCTAAAATTAAATCAATATATAAAAGAATTATATCATAAATTATTACAATTTACTAGTATTTTCATATAATAAATTAGGTGATCTTATATGTTAATAAATTATACCAATAAAGAATTAGACCTTTTAGCTAGAATTATGCGTGCTGAAGCACAAACAGAAGGAAATCTAGGAATGTTAATGGTTGGAAATGTAGTAGTAAATCGTGTTATTGCTGATTGTTATACATTTAAAAATATTAATTCAATTGAAGATGCCATATACCAGCCAAACCAATTTGTTGGAACAAACTCATCTCTTTTTTATGCTTCATCAACAACTGAAGAAAAAAATTTAGCCAAACGTACTTTAAAAGGAGAGTATTACTATCCAGCTACACATTCTTTATGGTTTTATGCACCAGGAAACAATAAAAATTGCACCAGTACTTGGTATGATCAACCACTAGCTGGTAAATATAAAAACCACTGCTTTTATCGCCCCAAAAGTGGAGAATGTAATGAGTTATATTAAAAGAAGAACTTATTTGAGCTCTTCTATTTTTTATCTGTAGAACCAAAACCACCAATACGAATATTTTCACTATGATCATGATCAACTAATAAATACTTTTGAAATATTACCTGACCAATAACATCACCCTTATGAATAACAATTTCATGATCTGATACATTATAATATTGAAAATAAAAATGTCCATCATTTCCTTCATTTTCATAATAATCACAATCAATAATACCTATTCCATTACTCATTAAAAGTCCCTTCTTGGGTCCACTGCTACGACTAATAAGAATATAATATTCATCTTCAAGACAATAAGCCTTTAATCCCGTAGGAATTAATGTAGGCTTAGTTCCAGGTTTAAAAATTGGAATAACCACATCTTCTGCAGCTTCAACATCATAAGCAGCCGAATATTTTGTTTTTCTAACTGGCAAATGAATATCCTTATCTTCATAACCTTTTGCTATTTCAAATCCTCTAATTTTCATATACTTCACCTTAAAAATTATATCAAAAAAATAACTTAATAAAAAGTTATTTTTTAAGGTATTACTAAAACTTGCCCTATAGAAAGTAAATCACTAGTTAATCCATTAGCTTTTTTAATCGCATTTACACTTGTTCCATAAGCTTGAGCTATCTTCCATAAACTATCATTTGTTTGTACTTCATATGTTCTTTTATGAGTATTAGAATGTAGAGGAATCACTAAAGATTCGCCAATAGAAATTAAATTAGAAGTTTTTCCATTAGTCTTCATCAAATCATCCACCGTAATTCCAAATTTACGTGCTATACTATATAATGAATCACCTTTCTTAACAATATAAATAGGATCAGAATCACTAGAAGAATCATTATTATTACTAATATTTAAAACTTGTCCTACAGATAAAATATCACTAGTTAAATGGTTCAGCTGTTTTATTTCATCTACTGTAAGTCCAAATCGATTGGCAATACTATATAATGTATCACCAGATTTCACAGTATAGGTATCTAATGGATTTGTATTTTCATCAGTAATAATTAATTCTTGACCAATGGAGAGAATATCATTAGTAATATGGTTTAAATCTTTAAGTTCATCTACTGTCATACCATATCTTTTAGCAATACTATAAAGAGTATCTCCTTTTTTTACAATATATTTATTTTCATAAGTACTATCAGACTCTTCTATTTTAGGTATAACAAGTGTTTGTCCAACACGTAAAGTATTATTAGTTAGATAATTGCTTATTTTAAGTTCATCTACACTAATACCAAATTGTTTAGCAATTCCATATAAAGTATCTTCCTTTTTTACAGTATAATAAATTTCTTCTGCACCTTCAGGTGGAATATAACTAACTCCGATATAATCCGCTAAAGCACGAACTACAGCTTCCGCTAAATCTTGCCAATTATTTTTAATTTGATCTACATCATCCCCAGTTGAATCAGCAAATCCATATTCTACAATAATAGATTCATTATTTGGTGTTTCTCTTAATATATAATAATAATCTTTACTAGAATTACTAGGAAGTCTCCTTTGATAATATTTCCGCACATTTTGTCCAGATTTAATAAATTCTTGGGCTATCTTAGAAGATAAATTATCACTATTTCTCAAAGCATAAATAATTTCCGCTCCATCTCCACCACCAGCATTAATATGATTAGAAACTAAAATAACATCATTACCCGTCCCAAACAAACTTTGAGCTTTTTTAGGACGATTAGTAGAATCTAAAGTTACATCACTATCTCTAGTTAAAGCGGTTTGAATTCCCAAATCTGATAATCGATTAGCCATATACTCACTTATCTTTAAAGTATAATCTTTTTCTACAATACCATTAGCACTTGTTCCAGGATCTTCTCCTCCATGACCAGGATCGATAACAACCTTTTTAGCCATAAACATCCTCCTCTAAAGTATTGTATGATAGTTCCTAAAATACGTTATTTTTCTTAACTAAAAAAATCTTTTTAAAATACATAAAAAAAGTGCTTTTTAAGCACTAATTATCATATTTAATCACAACATGTCTATTAGGTTCTTCTCCGATACTTTCAGTTTTAACTCCTCTAAAATTAGCAAGCACATTATGAACAACTCTTCTCTCATAAGAATTCATATTATCCATTTCAATATCCGTTTTTGTCCTTACCACATCTTTAGCTAAGTTCCAAGCAAGACGTTCTAATCTTTTTAATTGTCTATCTTTGTAATCTTCAACATCTAAAATAATTTTAGGACCATTCTCCGTTAAATTCCTTATGTATTGTCTAACAATAACTGTTAATGCTTCTAAATTTTGCCCATTCTTACCAATAATAATAGGATTATTAGAAGAATACATTTTAATTGTTGTAACACCATCTTTTGTATTAACCTCAAAAGAAACATCTAAATTCATACCTTTTAAAATTTTCATTAAAAATTCTTGAACATCTGCAACAATTTCTAATTTTAAAAATCCCCTACATTCATAAGTAACACCTTTAAAAAGTCCACCTTTAATTTCATGAAAAGAATAAGCTACTTCATCTTCATTCGCATTTAATTTGATTAAAACTTGTTTTAAAGCTTCTTCTTTTGTTTTTGCTACTTCTTTTACTACATTCATGATTATTTTCCTTTCTTTTTATCTATCCTCTTTTTTTCTTTATTTGGAATTATAATTTTATCTTTATTTTCTTCTCTTTCATTCATTTTTCTTAAAAATAAATTTTGAAGGACAACAAAACCATTTGTCGCAATCCAATATAAAGCAATAGCGGTTGATAAATATAAAGACGCAACAGAAATCATAATAATCATAAATTTAAACATAAATTGCATTTGTCTTTCCATATCTTGATTTCCAGTCTGAGTAGTAGACATAGAATTTTTAAAAGACAAATAAGTTGTTAAAATAATTAAAACAATAATAATTAAATAAGCCCATTGATGATATTCAAATAAACCAACCATTGGTGTTTGACCCAAAGTAAGACCTAAAAAGGTATCTTCAAAAATAGCAGGAGTTCTATTAATAGCTTGCAAAAAAGCGAAGAATAAAGGAAGTTGAATAAATGCTAATAAACAACTACCAAAAGGGCTAATATTATACTTTTTATAAACAAGCATCATCTCTTGTGATTTTTGAAGCATAGATTCATTATCTTTTCTATTAGCATATTTTTTTTCTATTCTAGCTATTTCAGGTTGAGCTTTTTTCATATTATTTGATTGTTTCATAGATTTAGCAGAAATTGGCATTAAAATTAAACGAATAGCAAGACCAATTAAAATAACTGATAAACCAAAACTATTAATTAAATAACCAAGTTTTAAAATTAAAAATGCTAAAGGTTTAACAAAAATACCTTCCCAAATACCATCTGCTTTATTACTAGATAAACTAAAATCTGAACATAAAGGCAAATCATCATAATGAATTTTAGTTTGATCCTTATACTCACTATATAGCTCATCTAACTCTTTATCTTCTGGCTTACATAAAATATCCTTTTGCAGAATCTGACCTGTTTTTTTATACTCAACAGGAGTATTATCTTCCAAAATATAATTACTATTTCCACAAGCAGTTAAAGAAAATACTAACAATATTAAAATTCCAATTTTAATTTTTTTCATTTAAAAATCCTTTCTGTAATAACAAAACAAATTCCTGTTCCATTTTTGCATAAGACAAATCTTTTACTCTCTTCCTAACCATTATAATATAATTTTTAGAATTTGGAAATACTTTCTTATTTTGATCAATCAAACATCTAACTTGTCTTTTTGCTTTATTTCTTTCTACGGCATTACCAAATTTTTTACTAACAGCAATACCAAATTTAGGATAACTTGAATTTACATCCTTATAATATATATTATAAAAATTTGATTTCAAACAACATCCCGTATTAATTATATCATTAAAATCCATATTTTTCTTAACAACTTCATATTTTTTCATAAATTCACTTCCTAAATTCATCAAAGAAAAAAAATACCACTAGAAAGAAAGTGGCTACTTAGATAAAACTTTACGACCTTTTTTACGTCTATTCTTTAAAATACTAGACTCTTTTCTAGCAAAGAATCCATGTTTTTTTGCTTTCTTACGATTATTAGGTTGAAATGTACTTTTCATATACGACACCTCCTTAAAAACTCAAGTGGTTTAATTATAATATTTTATTAGAGTGAAGTCAAGTTTTTTCCATAAAATAGTAGGTTTTCATAAAAATTAAAATTATTCACTTTTTATTCACTATTTATTTTTTTTAATCAAAATTAATTCTTTTTTTATCCACAGAGTTTTATAATTAAAATGTGTATAACCTGAAAGTTATCCACATATCAAATATTTTAGAAATCCTAGTATCAACCTAATCTCGTGTATCAAAAATAAAAGTTATCCACACTATTAACAATAATTAAAAAAATATCAATTGTGTATAAAAAATATTTTTAATAAAAAATTTGTTGATAGTGTTGATAAATATTCTAAAGTAAGGTATTATAAGAGACAAAACGTGTGAATAACATGTGGATAAAAAATTTTATGATTTTAGACTTTAAATTCTAAAAAAAATGCGATACAATTATTGTGTTAAAAGTCCAGACTGTGGGGTGAGGTTTAGTTGGGAAAAGAAACACTATTAAAACAATTTTTAGATAGCATATATAAAGAAATAAATCCAGCATCCTTTCATGCATGGTTTAACGATTTAGAAATCACCAATCTAACAGATGATAAAATCACCTTTAAAGTCCCTATGGAAATACACAAAAAGATGCTAGGAGATAACTACTATTCTTTAATTGATAAAACCTTAACCAATATTACAAATAATACTTACGATATAGAATTCATCTTAGAAAGTGATATAAAAGAAACACAAGAAGAAGTTGTTAATAACAATGAAGTTATCAACAACAACTTTGAAACAAATTTAAATCCTAATCTCAATTTTGATAACTTTGTCGTAGGAGATACAAACAGACTTGCTAAAGTAGCAGCTATGGCAGTTGCAGAAGCTCCAGGAAGAATTCACAATCCATTGTTCATCTATGGAAAAAGTGGTCTAGGAAAAACACATTTGATGCATGCTATAGGCAATTTCATTGTTGCTAATTCCAATCGCAGAGTCTTATATTGTACATGTGATGAATTCATGACTGAATATACAAACATTGCCAATCCCGATAATGCTAAAAATACTGTTGAATATGCCAACGATTTTAAAAATAAATATCGAAATGTTGATGTACTAATAATTGATGATATCCAGTATCTAGTTGGAGCGGAAAAAACCCAACAAGAATTCTTTAACACCTTTAATTATCTTCATCAATCAAATAAACAAATCATAATTAGTAGTGATCGTTCTCCAGAAGACTTAAAAATTCTTGAAGAAAGATTAAGATCGCGATTTATGTGGGGACTACCAGTTGATATATATCCTCCAGATTTCGATTTAAGATGTCGAATTATAAGGAAAAAGATTGAAAATACAAGTATTGCAAACTTAATAAAAGAAGAAAGTATTGAATATATTGCTAATGCTTGTCAAAATGACATACGTTTTTTAGAAGGAGCAGTTAATCGATTAATGGCTTACACTGCAATGATTGTCCCAAAAACAATTGATTTAGAGTTCACATGCGAAGCATTAAAAGACTTTGTTAATAAAAATATCTATTCTAATAATAATATAACTAAAATACAAAAAGCTGTCGCTGATCACTATAATATAACAGTAGATGATCTAAAAGGAAAGAAACGAAGTAATAAAGTTGCCCATCCAAGACAACTGGCCATGTATTTATGTCGAATGGAAACAGATGAAACATTCCCAAGAATAGGATTAGAATTTGGAGGTAGAGATCATTCAACAGTAATATTTGCTTGTGATAAAATTGAACAAGAATTATTAACAAATCACGAACTAGAACGAGCGATAAAAGAGATTAAAGCTAAATTGTAAATAACTTGTGACCTAGTTGTGAATAAAAGATCAGTTATAAACATTAAAAATAATAAAAAAAGACTTTATAATAAAGGAAAAAATAAGTTATAAACATTATTAACACTATAATAAATAATAATAAATTAGAAAGAAGGAATAAATATGAAATTCACAATTGAAAAAAATGTAATATTAGAAGGATTAAATAATGTAATAAGAGCAATATCAACTAAAAATGTAATACCCGTTTTAAATGGAATAAAATTTGAATTAACAAATACAGGACTTTATCTAACAGCAAGTGATTCTGAATTAACAATTAAGGTTTTAATAGAATCTAAAGATATTAAACAAATAAGTAGTGTAGGAGGAATAATCATTCAAAGTAAATATATCTTAGACATTGTAAGAAAAATGCCAAGTGATTTAATAAACTTTGAAGTAATAGATGGCTTAAAAATTAAAATTTACACAGAAAACAATCAATATAATCTTAATTGTTTAGATATTAATGATTATCCAGATGTAAAACTAGAAGAAAATAAAGACCCAATTGTTATTAATGGAGAAGAATTTAAAACTATTATTAATCAAACTGTTTTTGCAATATCAAATCAAGAATTAAGACCAATTTTAACAGGAGTAAACTTTAAATTTGCAAAAGATGTATTAGAGACTGTTGCAACTGATTCTTATCGTTTAGCCAAAAAGAATATTAAATTAACTCAAGAAGTAGAAAAAGATGTTGAAATTGTCATTCCTGGTAAAAACATTATGGAATTAGAAAAAATTATTATGGATGATAGTGATATAGAAATCCATATATTTAATAATAAAGCCTTATTTAAATATAAAAATATTAATTTTCAAACAAATTTACTAAGTGGAAGTTATCCTAATACATCTAACTTAATACCTAGTGAATTTAGCTATATTATTAAAGTAAATAAAAGAGAATTTAATGATGCTATAGATAGAGCAGCTCTACTGACTCAGGGAAAAGATAAAAATATTGTCAAAATGTCTTTAGATAATACCAAAATGGTTATAAATTCTTATGCTTCAGAAATTGGAAAAGTAGAAGAACAATTAACAGTAGAAACAAATAATAAAGAACACCTAGAAATATCATTTTCTTCAAAATATATGTTAGAAGCTATTAAAACATTACAAGAAGAAGAAATTCTTTTATTGTTAAACAGTGATGTAAAACCATTAATTATTAAATCTTTAACAGATGAATCATTAATCCAACTAATTTTACCTATAAAAACTTACTAAATGGATTGACACGGTTCGACAAAAATGCTCCTTTTTATATGATATAACTAAAGTATAGTTATAAGAAAGGGGGCATTTGGATGCCGTATATTATTACTGAAAAAACATTAGCACTTTTACCGATTGATAAAAAAACAAGAGTACTAGAATGGGAAAAAGACTTTATTATAGAAGAAAAAATAATCCAAATAATAGAGCATAACTGTATATTAAATGGATCAACTTTAGAAGGAAGAAGAAAGGGAAGTTCTTATTTAATAGGAGCCAGCTATAAACCTCCAATAATAATAGACGAAATGAAACGAATAATTCTCGTTCCTACTCTTTCTAATAAAAATCCTAATTGTAAATGGTTTGTCTTAGATAATATTTTAAAATACTATATAAATTCTTCAAATAGAGTAGTAATAATGTTTAAAAATGATCAAAAATTAGAGTTAGATCTATGTTATACAAATTTTGATAAACAAGTACTAAGAGCAACTCGTTTAGAATCATCTTTAAGAAGCCGAAAATATAAAAAATACCTTTAAAAAGGTCTTTTTTTATGATATAATATTAATAGGTATAGGAGTACGATTATACCACTAATTTTTATATATCAGCAAAGTAGGAGCTAAAAAATGCAAATCAGTAGTTTAAAATTATTAAATTTCCGTAATTATGAAAGTTTAGAATTAAATTTTTCTTCAAAAATGAATATGCTATATGGAAAAAATGGGATGGGAAAAACTAATATAATAGAAGCAATATATATGTTAGGAGTAACTAAAACATTTCGCTCTAATAATGAAGATATAGTTATAAAAAGAGGAAAAAATATAGCTAAAATAGAAGGAAGAATAAAGGATTCAATTTTAAATAATTACAAAATTATTATAAGTAATGCTGGTAAAAGAATTAAAATTGATAATAATCAAATAACCAAAATAAGCGATTATATTACGAGGGTAAATATAATCTTATTTAATCCAGATGATTTAAAATTGATTAAAGATACTCCAAGTACAAGAAGAAAAATGTTAAATATTGAAATATCGGGTATAAATAGTGAATATCTTCAATTATTAACGAATTATAATAAGATATTAAAACAAAGAAATGCTTATTTAAAAGCTTTAAGTAAAAAGAAAAAGCTAGAAACCCCATTTCTAAATATTTTAACAGAACAATTAGTAGATGTTGGATTAAAAATAATGTGGATAAGAGAGGACTTTATCAACAATATAAATTCTTATATTAGCGATATTTATTATAAGATCACCCATAAAGGCTCATTAAAAGTCCTTTATAAAAGTGAATTTAAAGGAAAAAACAAAGAAGAAATAATGAAGATGTTTAAAAAAAATATTTCCCGAGAAATATTTTTAGGTAAAACTTTATTTGGAATTCAACATGATGATCTAGAATTTAAAATTAATGAAGAAGTTGTAAAAGAATTTTCATCAGTTGGTGAACAAAAAAATAGTATTATTTCTTTTAAATTAGCAGAAATCAAAAATATTGAAATTAAATTACATAAAAAACCTATTTTAATTCTAGATGATTTATTTAGTGAATTAGATCGAGAGAAAATAAATAATATTTTAAATTTAATTGATACCGATTTACAAACATTCATAACAACTACTGAAATATCGAATGTTGATAAAAAATTATTAGAAACATCAAAAATTTTTCATGTGATTGATGGCAAAGTAGAGGAGGAGTAAATATGCAAAATGAATATTCAGATAGTGATATACAGGTATTAGAAGGACTAGAAGCAGTAAGAAAACGTCCAGGAATGTATATAGGATCAACTAGTGAAAAAGGATTACACCATTTAGTATGGGAAATAGTGGATAATGCTGTAGATGAAGCTTTAGCAGGATTTTGTGATGATATTGAAGTAGTAATTCACAAAGATAATTCTGTTTCTGTAAAAGATGATGGACGTGGAATGCCCGTTGGAATCAATGCTAAAACAGGTTTATCAACGATAGAAACTATTTTTACTGTTTTACATGCAGGTGGTAAATTTGGCGGTGGAGGCTATAAAGTTAGTGGTGGTCTTCATGGCGTTGGAGCAAGTGTCGTTAATGCCTTATCAAGCTGGCTAGAAGTTAGAGTTTACAGGGAAGGTGAAGTTCATTACCAACGTTTTGAGAATGGCGGACATCCTGTAGCTCCAATGAAAGTAACTGAAAAATGTGCAACAGAACGTACAGGAACAACAGTAACTTTTAAAGCCGATCCAACAATATTTAAAGAAACAACAGAATACAGTTATGAAACTTTAGAAAATCGTTTAAGAGAACTAGCCTTTTTAAATAAGGGATTAAGAATTATATTAATTGATGAACGTGGAGATGGTAAAACAGCTACATTCTGCTACAATGGAGGAATTATTGAATATGTAGCAATGTTAAATAAAAATAAACAACCTCTACATGATGAAATAATATATGTAGAAGGAGAAGAAAATGGCGTAAATATTGAAGTAGCTATGCAATATAATGATTCTTATAATTCCAGTTTATATTCTTTTACCAATAATATAAATACTTATGAAGGCGGAACACACGAAGACGGTGTTAAGTTTGCTTTAACAAAAATTATTAATAATTATGCTAGAAATAATAAAATGTTAAAAGATAATGATGATTCACTAACAGGAGATGATTGTCGTGAAGGACTTGCTATGATTATTTCTTGTAAGCATCCTGACCCTCAATTTGAAGGACAAACTAAAACAAAATTAGGAAATAGTGAAGTAAGAAAAATAGCAAATGATGTTTTTAGTGAAGGATTTGAACGCTTTTTAATGGAAAATCCAAGTGTAGCTAAAACAATAATTGAAAAATGTATGACAGCATCTCGTGCTAGAATCGCTGCTAAAAAAGCCCGTGAAATGACAAGAAGAAAAGGAGATTTGGAAGTAACAAATTTCTTTGGAAAACTTGTAGATTGTAAAAGCAAAGATGCTAGTGTAAGCGAAATATTTTTAGTAGAGGGAGATTCAGCAGGAGGATCAGCTATTAAAGGAAGAGATAGCTTAACTCAAGCCATTCTTCCATTAAGAGGTAAAATATTAAATGTAGAAAAAGCTCGTTTAGATCGTGCTTTATCAAATGAAGAAATAAGAACAATTATCACGGCTTTTGGAACAGGTATTGGGGATGATTTTAATTTAGATAAATTAAGATATCATAAAATTATTATTATGACAGATGCTGATGTAGACGGATCCCATATTAGAGTTCTACTTTTAACCCTTTTTTATCGCTTCTTTAAGCCAATTGTAGAAGCAGGACATGTTTATGCAGCCCAACCTCCATTATTCGTTATAAAGCATGGAAAAACGATAAAATACGTATTAAATGAAGCTGAAAGAGATGAATACTTAGCAACATTATCACCATCTACAAAATATGAGATAGCTCGTATGAAAGGTTTAGGAGAAATGGATGCTGAAGAATTAAATGAAACAACCATGGATATAAATAAAAGAATTTTAAGACAAATAACAGTAGATGACGCTATAGCGGCAGATGAGATATTCTCTAAACTAATGGGAGAAGAAGTAGAACCACGTCGTGAGTTTATTGCCGCCAATGCTTTATATGCTAAGAACTTAGATTATTAAGGAGGTTTTGTATGGATAGATTAGAACAAAATAATATTGTAACAGAAATTAAAAATTCCTTTTTGGAATATTCCATGAGTGTAATTGTTTCACGGGCATTGCCAGATTTAAGAGATGGCCTAAAACCAGTTCACCGTCGTATTTTATATGATATGCTTCAAAATGGTTTGACACCAGATAAACAATATCGTAAGTCTGCAACTATTGTCGGTGATGTAATGGGTAAATATCACCCACACGGAGACTCAAGTATCTATGAAGCAATGGTTCGAATGGCCCAAGATTTTAATTACCGTTATATGTTAGTAGATGGTCATGGAAATTTTGGTAATATTGATGGCTATAGAGCCGCTGCCTATCGTTATACCGAAGCAAAATTGCCTAAAATATCTATGGAATTATTAAGAGATATTAATAAAAATACTGTAAACTTTATTCCAAATTATGATGAAACAACCAAAGAACCAGAAGTTTTACCATCAAGGTTTCCAAATTTGTTAGTAAATGGAACAATGGGAATAGCGGTTGGTATGGCAACTAATATTCCTCCTCACAATCTAGGTGAAGTAATAGATGGTTGTGTAGCTTATATTGATAATCCTGATATAGATGTAGCAGGATTAATGCAGTATATTAAAGGCCCCGATTTTCCAACAGGAGCCCTTATCCTAGGAAATAGTGGAATCAAGAAAGCTTATGAAACAGGTCGAGGAACAATCACTATTAGAAGTAGAGCCCATATTGAAGAAAAAAATGGTCGTCAATATATCATAGTTGAGGAAGTTCCTTATGGTGTAAACACTTTAGAGTTAAAAAACAAAGTAGCAGAATTAGTACACAATAAAGTATTAGAGGGAATAACAGATTACCATTCTGATTTAAAAGAAGGAATTAAAATTACCATCAGCTTAAAAAAAGACGCAAATGCAAGTGTAATATTAAATAAATTATATAAACACACCGCTTTTCAAACAACCTATGGTATCATTTTCTTAATGCTTGATAATGGGGTTCCAAAAACATTAGGATTAAAAGACATTATATCTAAGTATATCGATTATCAAAAAGAAGTTATTATAAGAAGAACTCAATTTGATTTGGATAAAGCAGAAAAGCGAGTACACATTTTAGAAGGCTTAAAAATAGCCCTAGATCATATTGATGCTGTAATAAAGTTAATCAGGGGCTCACAATCTGATGAAGAAGCAAAAGCGGGATTAATGAATAACTTTAATTTAAGTGATATTCAAGCCGAAGCAATTTTAGAAATGCGCCTAAGAAGATTAACAGGCTTAGAAAGAGAAAAAATTGAAGAAGAATTAAATGAATTGTTGAAACTAATTGATGAGTTACGATCAATTTTATCATCAGAAGAAAAAGTTCTAAGTATAATAAAAGATGAATTACTAGAAATAAAAGAAAAATATGGCGATAAACGCCGTACCGATATTGATATGACTGCGATTGAATATATAGAAGATGAATCTTTAATACCAGAGGAAAATGTACTAATAGCTATGACAAATAAGGGTTATATTAAAAGAACAACATCTGATACATTTAAAGCTCAAAAACGTGGCGGAATGGGTATTAAAGGTATGACAACAAATGATGAAGATTTTGTCGAAAATATAATTAATATCTCTTCTCATGATTATGTTATGTTCTTTACAAATAAAGGTAAAGTATACCGTATCAAAGGCTACGAAATACCTGAATTTAATCGTCAATCAAAAGGATTGCCAGTAATTAATTTATTACCACTTGAAAAAGATGAAACAATAAGCTCTATTCTAGGAATATCTTCTAAGGATGATACTAAATACTTATTATTTGTAACAAAAGATGGATTAGTAAAGAAAACAGCCATTGAAGAGTTTGCAAACATACGTACGTCTGGAAAAATCTGTATTAATCTAAAAGACAATGATGAGTTAATCGCGGTAAAACGAACAAATGGAAATAATTATATTCTTTTAGGTAGTGAAACTGGTAGAATGGTTAAATTTAAAGAAGATAAAATAAGAGCAATGGGAAGAACCGCAAGTGGAGTAAAAGGAATTAATTTAGATGGAAGTAAATGTATTTGTGCAGAAGTAGTAAATGAAGATGATAAAATATTGTTGGTAACTGTTAAAGGATATGGAAAAAAGACATTAGTAAGCGATTTTAGAGAAACAAGCCGAGGAAGTAAAGGTGTTAAAGCTTTGAATATTACTGATAAAAATGGTAATATTGCTTCTGTTAAAGTAGTAGATGAAAATAAAGAATTGGTTATTATGACAAATACTGGAACTACAATGCGTATGACTTTAGATCAAATTAATACCTTAGGAAGAGTTACTCAAGGAGTAAGATTAATTAATTTAAAAGATGATCAATTTGTTACAACTTTTAGCTTAGTAGAAAAAGAAGAAGAACCAACAGAAGAAAATGAAGCTGAAAAAGAAACAAATGAAGAATAGATCTAATTAAACTGTAATCATGAATAAATTACAGTTTTTTTATGATCAATTTTACTTTTTTTTAAATATAAAAATAATTGTGGATAACTGTAAAATAATAGGGAAAAATAAAAATGTTTCACGTGAAACTATAAATAATAAAAATGGTAAGAAAATAATTTTAATATATATAGTTATCCACAATGTTTCACGTGAAACATATATCCTCTACTTAAAAACTTTTTACAAATAAAACTAAAAATTTATAAAGTATTTAAAAATAAATATACTTATACAAAATAAATTCTCCAAAAGATTGCTTTGTAAAATAAAAAAATATAAGTGTTGAAATATTTAATATCTAATAAAGCAAAATTGTATTTTACTCTATTAAAACAACATATTATAAGTTTTATAAATATAAAAAATAAGTTACTAACATAATGTTTCACGTGAAACATTAAAAAAATAAAGAAAATATAGTTTCACGTGAAACATATACTTGCATTTTAAATAAAATTATGGTAAATTATATATGTGCAACAGATATATTGTAAACTGGTCAGGACTGGAAAGTAGCAGCCACATCAATCCCTATTTGTGTGCACTTTTTTATTGGGTGATGATATGCAACAAAAATATATTGATATTTTAATAAAATTAGCTATAAAAGCTAGTAAAAAAGATGAAGTTCCAATTAGTGCCATAATAGTCAAAAATAATAAGATTTTAGTAAAAGCTTATAATAATAGAAATAAAAAGAATAGCATTTTAGGACATGCAGAAATAATAGCAATAAATAAAGCAACTAAAAAATTAAAAGATTGGCGGTTATTTGATTGTGATCTATATGTAACCTTAAAACCATGTAGTATTTGTGAAAATATAATTAAACAATCAAGAATTAGAAATGTATACTATCTTTTAAATAAACCAGAAACTAAAAAGGAATATAATAAAACAATTTTTAATAAATTAAATAACACAAAAAACGAACAAAAGTACGTTAAAGTTTTAAATAACTTTTTTAAAAAGAAAAGAGACAATAAAAGGGGAATATGATATAATTAAACGGGGTGGAATTATGGATTATAAAGTATTATATCGAAAATATAGACCTGATGATTTTTCAAGTATTATTGGTCAAGAATATATGATTTCAATATTAAAAAATGCCATCAAAATGAATAAAATATCACATGCGTATATATTTTCTGGTCCAAGAGGAACAGGAAAAACAAGTACAGCTAAAGTATTTGCTAAAGCAATCAATTGCTTAAATCCTACAGAAAATGGCCCATGTAACGAATGTGAAAGTTGTCGAACATTTAAAGAAAATGCAGATATTATTGAAATAGATGCAGCTTCTAATAATGGTGTGGATGAAATAAGAGAAATCATAAATAATATTAAATTGGCTCCCGCTTACTCAAAATATAAAGTATATATAATTGATGAAGTTCACATGCTTAGTACTAGTGCTTTTAATGCTCTCTTGCTTACTTTAGAAGAACCTCCAAAACATGTAGTTTTTATTCTTGCAACAACAAATATTGAAGCTGTTCCAATTACTATATTATCTAGATGTCAGCGTTTTGATTTTCATAAAATCTCAATAAAAGATATCATAAAAAGATTGGAATATGTAACAAAAAACGAAAATATAAAAATCGAAGAAGAAGCTTTAGAAGAGATAGCCTATATTAGTGATGGTGGAATGAGAGATGCTTTAAGTATATTAGATCAGCTTTCAAGTAATACAAGTAAAATAACGATCAATGATGTTATTGAGCACTTTGGTTCCGTATCTAAAAAACAAATTAATGATTTATATGCTTTAATTTTAAAAAATGATGTGGATAACTTTGATAATACTATGAAAAAATTAAAAGAACTAGCAATTGACTATAAATTATTGATAAAAAAATTATTAGAAAAAATCGAAGAAGAAGCCTTAAACTCAAAGAAAGATTATAATTATAAAGGATTACCATATGAAAAGTTAAAAGAATTAGCCTTTTCTCTAGCAGATATTTCTAACTATGTGAATATGAGTATAGATCCTTATTTACTGATTGAAATAACATTATTAAAGTATTTTAATTCAACAATTGCAACACCTGCAATAGAAAATAATATTATTTCCCAAGAAACTCATATAACTAAAAAAATAGATGAAGAAAAACCAAAAGAAGAACCAATTATTTCCCAGGAAATAATTTCACCTATTAAAACAAACTCTGAGTTACCTAAAATAAGAGTAAATAATTGCTTTGTTAATGCCAAAAAAGAGTATTTACAACAAGTAAAAACTAATTGGATAGAATTTATATCAACCCTAGAAGATAAGAATCTATTAAATTTAATAATAGATTGTAATGTCGTAACAGCAAGTGATCAAATTGCCATTTTAACAAGTAAACTAGAAGGAACAGCAAATTTAATTAATACAAAATTAATAGAACTAGAAACACTATATAATCATAAATTTCAAACTAACTATAAGTTTATTACTTTAACAGAAATCTATTGGAATGAAGAAAAAGAAAGATATATTACTAATTTAAAAAATAAAGTAGAATATCATTATATAGAAGAACCAATAATTGAAAAAGAAAGCGAAAATAATGTTGATAATATTGAAAAAATCGCTTATGATATATTTGATAAAGAAAAAATAGAAATAGAATAAGAAAGAAGGAAAAAAATGAATATTCAAAATTTAATGGCTCAAGCCCAAAAAATGCAAAAAGAAATTACTAAAAAGAAAGAAGAAATTGATAATACAACATTTGAAGGTACATCAGAATGGATAAAAGTTGAAATGAATGGTAAAAAAGAAGTAGAAAAAGTAAAAGTAATTTTTGATGGAATAATTGAAAATGATGATAAAGAAATGCTAGAAGATATGATAAAAATAGCTATAAATGATGCTGTAAAGAAAATCGATAAAGAAGTAGAAGATAAAATGGGAGCTTATGGCTCATCATTTAATGGCTTATTCTAATGAACTATCCTAAAGACTTAGAAATATTAATTAACCATTATCAAAAATTACCAGGAATAGGAGAAAAAAGTGCTGAAAGATTAGCAATAGCAACATTGGAATTTAGTGAAGAAGAAGTAAATGACTTTAGTAAAGCAATGATAGAAGCTAAAAAAAATCTTACTAGATGTTCTATCTGTGGACATTTAACAGACCAAGAAATTTGCAATATCTGTAGTGATGAAAATCGAAATAAAAATGTGATATGTGTAATTGAAGATTATAAAAGTATATTTTCATTTGAGAAAACAGGAACTTTTCAAGGTACATATCATGTATTAAATGGTTTAATATCACCTATGGATGATATAGGTCCTGAAGATATTAATTTATCTTCTTTGTTATCTAGAATTGAAAAATTAGATAATCCCGAGCTAATTTTAGCACTAAAACCAACAGTGGAAGGAGAAGCAACCACACTGTATATTAAAAAAATATTAGAAAATAAAAAAGTAACGATATCTAGATTATCATATGGAATACCAATTGGAGCGGAAATTGACTATTTAGATAATGTTACTTTAGAAAAAGCACTGGAAGATCGAAAAAAAATATCAGAATAAAAAAATATATATAAACATATAATTTACTGTGATGAAAATGAAAAAGAAAATCCTTAAAATCCTCAGTAAATTATGTTTTGCGTTTGTAATGTTATATGGCCTAAATTTAATTTTATCAGGAATAAATATATTTATACCGATAAATATAATCACAATTGTTCTTGTAACTTTATTAGGATCCCCAGGAATACTAGGATTAGTAGTAGTATATTTACTAATTTAAGGATGTGATTTCATTGTTTAATAATAATCTATCAGAAATTTATAATCAATATCGTGAGAAAAAACTTGCTCACGCTTATTTAATTGAAACAAATAACTCTACTAGATTATTAGATGATCTAAAAAAATTAATAAAAGCCATCAATTGCCCTAATGAATATAAAGAACATTGTCAAAGTTGTAATTTATGTAACCTAATTACAAAAGATAATTTACCAAGTATAATAACCATAGAACCTGAAGGAGCAAGTATAAAAAAGAACCAAATAGAAACATTAAAGTTATCATTTGAAACCAAACCCATATATAGCAAATATAATGTTTATATTATAAAAAATGCTGAAAAATTAAATAGTAGTAGTGCAAATGCTATGTTAAAATTTGTCGAAGAACCAACAGCAGGCATATTAGGTTTTTTTATTACAAATAATAAAGATGTAATAATACCTACAATAAAAAGTAGATGCCAGATAATTGTAGTAAATTATGAAAATGACAATTTACTAGAGAAATTAAATATATCTGAAAATGAGTTAAATAATTATAAAACTCTAATACAAGAATATTTAAAGCAAATAGAGTCAAATAATTTTATCAATAATAAAGAACTTATTTTAAGCAAATATAAAGAAAGAACAGAAATAGAAACTATGTTTAAAATTATATTTGAAATATATTATAATATATTTTTAAAATCACTAAGTAAGCCATATAATAACGAATTAATAGACAACTTTGAAAACGATAATCAAAAAGAAGAAATTTTTTCAAAATTAAATATTGTTTCCAAAATTCTTCAAGAATTGAGTTATAATGTAAATATAGAGTTATTATTAGATAAATTTGTTTTAGAAATGAGGAAGTAAAATGGATAAATACTACATATATGGTGTAAATTTTAAAGATAACGGCAAAATATATAACTTTAAAAGTAAAACTCGTTGTCCAATTAACGTTACTGTCATTACTGAAACTGAAAAAGGACTTCAATTTGGCAAAATAGTAAGTTATATTAATAATGAAAATATAAAAAACGTTGAAGAATTAAAGGATATACTTAGAATTTCAACTAAAAAAGATTATGAAGAATATTTAAAAAATTTAAAGGATGCAGATCAAGCATTAAAACATTGCCGAGAAATTGTAAAAGAACTAAATTTAGATATGAAAATGATTAATGCCAGTTATACTTTTGATCGCAAACAATTAATTTTTAACTTTCTAGCTGACGAAAGAATTGACTTTAGAGAATTAGCCAAAAGACTAGCATCTATTTATCGTACTAGGATTGAATTACGACAAATAGGAGCTAGAGATAAAGCTAGGGAAATAGGTGGCGTAGGAACATGTGGTCAAAAAATATGTTGTGCTAACTTTCTTAATCATATAGATTCTGTATCTATGAATATGGCAAAGAATCAAGGCTTAGCTTTAAATCCGTCTAAAATTAATGGATTATGTGGAAGGCTTTTGTGTTGCTTAACTTATGAAGATCAAGAATATACACGTTGTAATGCAGGATTACCTAGTATCGGAGAAACTGTTTCAACAGAATATGGAACGGGTACAGTAGTAAATGTAGATATTTTAAATCGTGCTTATAAAGTATTAATTGATAATGAAAAATATGATATTTTTTTAGGTGAAAAATAATGCAAGTCATAAATGATTTATATGATTATGGTCTAAAAATTGTTCAGAATAATAGTTATTTTAAATTCTCCTTAGATTCCTTACTATTAAGTGAATATGTCGAAATCACTAAAAAAGATAAAAACTTATTAGATTTATGCAGTGGAAATGCGCCATTACCCTTAATAATTGGAAAAAAATATAACATAAATATAACAGGAGTAGAAATTCAAAAAGAAATTTATAATTTAGCTGTTGAAAGTATTAAAATAAATCAGTTAAATAATATTCATATGTTAAATTGTAATGTCAAAGAATTAAAAAATTATTTCCCAGAAAATAATTTTGATATTATTACATGTAATCCTCCATTTTTTAAATATCAAAAAGATTCTTTGATTAATACATCAGAAATAAAAGCCATAGCTAGACATGAACTAACAATTACTTTAGAAGAAATATTTAAAGTAGTAAAATTTTTACTAAAAGATAATGGTAAATTTTATTTAGTTCACCGCCCAGAACGGTTAGAGGAAATAATAATATTAGCAAATAAATATAATCTTCATCCTAAAAAAATAACATTTGTCTACTCCAATATAGAGGAACAATCACAAATGGTATTAATAAAAATGGTAAAAAATTCTTTGATAGGAACAAAAATAAAAGCAATAACTATTAATAGAAATACTAAAACATATCAAAATATATTTAAGGAAGTGAAGTAGTTTGAAAATAAATTTAGGTGGAACATGTGGGAATAGTAATTGGAGAGATATATTAATTCCAATGTTAAGAAAAGAGATATTTTATAGAAACCCTTTACTTTCAAAAGGAGAATGGAAATATAATGAAGAGGAAAAAAAGAACAAGCTTGAAATATTAAAAACTTGTGATTATTTGCTTTATGTTATTACTCCAGAGCAAAAAGGATTTTGTTCCATTGCTTCTGTTGTGGATTATAGTAATAAAGAGCCACATAAAGTAATTTTTTGTGTTTTAAATGATTTTAATGGTCAAAAATTTGACAAACATCAGTTAGAAAGTCTTAATTATGTAAAAGATATAGTTAGAAATAATGGTGGAATAATTTTTGATAATTTAGAACAAATAGCAACATATTTAAATCAAAGATGTAGCATAAAAGGAGGTAAAAATGAAATTAATAGTAGGATTAGGTAATCCTGGAAAAGAATATGAAAATACAAGACATAATATTGGTTATATGGTAATTGACTCTTTAGCTAAAGATTGTGTATGGAAAGAAAAATGGCACTCTTTATATACAGAATTAAATATTCAAAATGAAAAAATTTTGTTAGTAAAACCATTAACTTATATGAATTTATCAGGAGATGCCATAGTTCCTTTTTTTCAATTTTATAAATTAAAATTAGAAGATATTCTAATTATTCAAGATGATTTAGATTTAGAAATTGGCAAATACCGTTTAAAAACAAATAGTAGTAGTGGTGGTCATAATGGGATTAAATCAATTATTAATAATCTTGGTACCTCAAACTTTGCCCGTTTAAAAGTTGGAATATCTAATAATAAACAAATAGACACAAAAAACTATGTACTAGGAAAATTTAGTTCTTCGGAATTAGATATCTTAAAAAATTTATACCCTACATTTCAGGAAATCATTTCTTCTTTTGTAGCAAATGGTATAGATAAAACAATGAATAAATTTAACCGCAAAAATAATAATGTTTAAATAAGGTGAATTTCATGAAATTTTTAGACAAATATTTTAAATATGAAAATAATTTAACAATAACAGGGTTAACACATGAGTTAGCTTATCTTTATGTGTCTAAAATTTTCCAAGAAAAAAAGCAAAATATTATAGTCTTATTAAGTACATTATATGAAGCCAATACATTTTTTTCAGGAATTAAAAACTATGAAAAATCTACCTTTTTGTTTCCTATGGATGATTTTATAACAAGTCAAGCTTTAGCCATATCACCCGAATTAAAAACAACTAGAATCGATACTTTAGAAAATATAAAAAAAACACAAGGAATCATTGTAACTAACTTAATGGGCTATTTAAAGTTTTTAACAGATAAAAACACTCAAGAAAAAATGAATATCATCTTAAAAAAAGGAGATGAAATAAATCGTGAAAAATTATTAGAATTATTAGAAAAATTAGATTATAAAAAAGACACAATAGTAACTACCACAGGTGAATATGCTGTAAGGGGATTTGTAGTAGATATCTTTATAACTTTAGAAGAACATCCAATTAGAATAGAATTTTTTGGTAACACAATAGAATCTATAAGATATTTTGATGAAGAAACCCAGATGTCTTTAAAAGAAATAAAAGAAATTAGGTTAATATCGAATAGTGAAATAATATCTGATCATCAATCTAGTTTATTAGACTATGCTTCCAATGCAATTGTAATAACAATTGATGAAACAAGAATCCAAGCTAATTATGAAAAGTTAGAAGAAGAGATGTTTGAATATCGTATTGCTAAAGGACTAGAAAAAGATTATCGTTTCATGTTTAGCTTAGATGAGATATCTCCAAAAGAAAATATTTATATAAATTTTATTGAAAATATATCCAAACATTCTAAAATATTAGATTTTAATGCTAAAGAAATACCAAACTTTCATTCTGATTTTGAAAAATTAAAAGAGCAAACAGAGATTTGGCATAAAAAGGGTTATGAAATTTTCTTTTATTTAAGTAAAGAAAATCAAATTAAGATTATTAAAGAATTAATCACTGTACCAATCACGATTGAAAATAAATATTTGTCTCAGGGATTTATAATAGATAAATGTGTAGTGATAAGTGAAAATGATATTGAACAAGTAAAAAAAGAAACAATAAAATATCGGAATCTATATAAAATTGGTCATAAAATTAAAGATTTGAATTCTCTTAATAAAGGGGATTATGTAGTACATATGGCTCATGGAATCGGAATATATAACGGAATTAAAACATTATCTAAAAAAGGATTAGCTAAAGATTATATTGAGATACTTTATGCTGATAATGATAAAGTTTATGTACCAGTAGAAAAAATGAATACAATCTTAAAATACACTAGTAAAGAAGGAATAAAACCTAAAATAAATAAGCTAAATTCTTCAACATGGGCTAAAACAAAAAGAGCAGTAGAAAAGAAAATAAAAGATATATCCGAAGAATTGTTAAAACTATATGCTGAAAGAAAAGCTTTAAAAGGGGATGCTTATAAATCTTATGACATGGAACGAGATTTTGCTAATAGTTTTGAATATATTCCAACAAAAGATCAATCCAAAGCGATAAAAGAAATAGATCAAGACTTAAAAGATCAAGTTCCTATGGATCGGTTATTATGTGGAGATGTTGGATTTGGAAAAACCGAAGTAGCATTTAGAGCCATGTTTAAAGCCGTTTTAAATAATAAACAAGTTTTTTACTTATGTCCAACAACCATTTTATCAAAGCAACAATACTCATCAGCGAAAGAACGTTTTAAAGATTACGCTATAGAAATAGCTCTCTTAAATCGTTTTACTTCTGCAAAAGAAACAAAAAGGATATTAGAAGGTTTAAAAAATGGAACAATTGACATTGTTTTTGGTACTCATAGATTATTAAGTGATGATGTAAAATTTAATAAATTAGGATTATTAATTGTAGATGAAGAGCAAAGGTTTGGTGTAACTCATAAGGAAAAAATAAAGAAGTTAAAAACAGATGTAAATGTGTTAACTCTATCAGCAACACCAATACCAAGAACTTTAAAAATGGCTATGTCAGGATTAAGAGATTTATCTGTTATTGATACACCACCAGTAAATCGTTATCCAATCCAGACTTATGTTATAGCGGAAAATGATTTAATTATTAAAGATGCTATTTATAAAGAACTAGCAAGACAAGGTCAAATATTCATACTTTATAATAATATTGATAAGCTAGATAGTATTACAAGTCATATAAAAGCGTTAGTACCAGAAGCAAGAATTATAAGCGCTCATGGTCGAATGAAAAAAGAAGAATTAGAAGATGTAATGCAAGACTTTATTGACTTTAAATATGATATTTTAATTTGTACAACAATTATAGAAACAGGAATTGATATTCCTAATGCCAATACATTAATTATCTATAATGCTGATCATTTTGGTTTATCCCAACTATATCAAATAAGAGGAAGAGTTGGAAGAAGTAATAAAATAGCCTATGCTTATTTACTTTATGATAAAAGTAAAATGTTAAATGATATAGCAATAAAAAGATTAGATGCCATAAAAGAATTTACAGAATTAGGAAGTGGATATCGAATTGCAATGCGAGATTTAGCAATCCGTGGTGCAGGAGATATATTAGGAAGTGAACAAGCTGGATTTGTAGATTCAGTAGGTATTAATCTATATATGCAAATGATTGATGAAGAAATGCGTCGGTTAAAAGGTGAAGAAATACCAGAAGAGGATACAAAAGAATCACTAGTAGATGTAAGTACCCATATATCAGACGATTATACAACTGATGACGAAATAAAAATAGAAATTCACCAAAAAATAAATGAAGTTGATTCTTTAGAAAGCTTAAAAAAGGTAAAAGAAGAATTGGAAGATCGTTTTGGAAAAGTAGATGAAACTATGATCATTTACATGTATGAAGAATGGTTTGAAAAATTAGCAAAATCACTAAATATTACAAGAGTAACACAAACAGAAAGATTAGTAGAACTAGAATTACCAGAAGAATTATCAAACCATATAAAAGCAGATAAACTATTTCTAGAAAGTTATAACATTAATCCTAACATAAAATTTGCTTATCAAAATAAAAGAATTAAATTAACACTTTTGCTAAAACCAGAAGATAAACATTTTTTATATACTTTCGTTCCAATCTTAGAATTAATTAAAGAAGATTATTTCCCAGGAAATAATTCTAATGAAAAAGCACCAAACTAATAATTTGATGCTTTTTAAATTACTTAAACAACATAAGGATTAGAACTAGTACCATCACCAGATAAAATAGTAATATCAGACCGTAAATTGATAACTGGGCGCACACCTCGCGCGTAATTCACGCCGACGACGCTGAGGGTGCCATCCGAAGACACATAGAGCATGCGAGCAAAACCGCCGAAAAAGTTAGACGGAGACATGGGCCAATAATTCTGTCCTGTATATAGATAATAACTTTGATTAGTTGTTTCCCACACACCTCCTGCCATAGCTACTTCATCTGCGGTTATTAATCCTACTGGATTAGATAATGCTTTATTTCCTTTACTACTTCCGCTTACCGTATATAAATCACTGCTATTTTTACATTTTAATATTGGAGATTTTGTACTATTTGTTAATCTGATATTTCCGCCATAGTATGTAGTTGTTGTCCCTGTTCCTCCTGAACCGTTACTTGTTGATGTACTTGTACTTGGTTCCCGATCTCCACAAAATCCTGCTTCTGTACTTACTTTATTTCCATATCCTTTATTTGTTATATTAGTCTGATACCAATTATCTAATACCCCTTTGATTGTACTACTATTAGTATTAGCATGTGTTGCTGCATAACTATTTGCTCCTGTACTTCCATACATATATCCTACATGTGCATTGTCATTATATGAACTATTAAATGTACTTGTTTGTATTTGAGTACTTGTTCCAGTTGTTGCTGTACTTGTTCCATTATAGATTAATCTAATAGATCCATCTCCATTGATCCTAATAATTCGCCAATAGAATCCTGCAAATTTAACCCAGTTATTATCTACAGCCCCTCTAAAGTAATAACTATCTCCCCAATCATCTTGTGTTTTATATACTCCTTCATTCGTTGTTGCTACCTGACTAAAGTTTGGTGTTCCACTATTA
>ULRR01008924.1_pt1 | contig 38022 bp, 32 predicted proteins | sample 1955651 | NCBI WGS metagenome assembly ULRR01 (sample SAMEA4835688, study PRJEB28245) | human gut metagenome | biome: gut microbiome; material: fecal sample | place: Denmark | collected 2008
AAATTTGCAAAATCATTTATTGTTTGCATTTATCTCCTAATTATAGTGACTTTAATTATAATAATTCCTTGAGATCTATTCTTAAAAATAATCTTTGTAAAATATTGTATGGAATTGATTTTAGCTCTCTGCAGGAAAAGATACACTATGATTTGGCAGACAGATATGTACTTTTATCTGAAACCTTTAGAGATGATTTTTTGCAAAGAACTAAAATTCGGGATGGGAGTAAACTTCGTTGGATTTCTAATCCTTTGTCCTTCCCATTATTGACTGAAGAAGTTGAAAAACGTAAGTATGTTTTGATAATTTCACGTATGCATGAACAGCAAAAGAATTTGACGACGGCATTGCGTATATGGAAAGAGCTTGAACGAAGAGGACATAAAGATTGGAAGTTGCTAATGGGGGGATACGGACCGGATGAACAAATGATATTAAATTATGCAGCTTCATTAGGTATTGAGCGTATGAGTTATGTAGGAAAAGTTGAAAATCCGATACCGTTATATAGAGAATCTTCTATTTTTATGATGACTTCTAATTATGAAGGATTTGGAATGGTTCTTACTGAATCTCTTGAGTTTGATTGTGTTCCTGTAGCTTTTGATACATTTACAGCTCTGCATGACATTTTAACTGATGGTTATAACGGTTATATTATTCCGGAAAAAGATGAAAATATGTATGTAGAAAAACTCGAAACTTTAATGGATAATGAACAGATATTGCATGAAATGGCACAAAACTGTAAGGATAGCTGTAAAAAGTTTACAGTAGAAACAATAGGTAAACAATGGTTAAAACTAATAGACGAATTAAAGAATGACATTTAAAGAACAATTAAATGCACTATCTGCTGTTAAATTTCCTTTGATTTTAGCTGTAGTTTGTGTTCATATCCAAAATTCACCTATACCTATGACTTTTGACTGGTATTATGTTAAATTCTTTGCTGAGTGCGTAGGTAGGGTGGGTGTGCCGTTATTTTTTGCCATCAGTGGCTACATGTTCTTTTGCAATATTGACCGGCAGTCAGGGCTTAGCAATTTCTGTTATAAAGTATGGCCAAGCAAGATGTTGCGGCGTGTACGAACGCTAATGCTTCCGTATATGCTGTGGAATGCAATATCATTGTTATTTATCTGGGTTAAAGATTGTTATGATTTTTCATTGGGGGGGTGGCGCGCGCCTTTTGGAATTTCAGACAAGACGGTTATTGGTTTTTTCCCGCTAATGGCGTGATGTGGTTTGTGCGCGACCTTTTTATTGTTTCACTTTTATCACCACTGGTATTTGCTGCGTTCTCTAATATGAGCCGCCGGTTTTCATACGTAACGATTTTTATATTGGCAGGTATTTTTATCATTATGAATACACAGATACCATTTGGCAGCTTGGCTGTAGCTTTAGTGTGCTTCTCAATCGGAGCAATAATGGGGCTACATCGTATGGTCATAGTTGTTGGTGCAAAACGCATTGCTCCAGTAGCTTTAATAGTTTTCATGGCCTTGGCCGCTGTGCATACATCGTTTATGAATATGTCGTATGCATATATTGTGGAGCATATACTTGTTGTGGTTGGCGCAGTGATATTTGTGGCATATACCAGCGATTTGCCGAAGAGTTATCGTGGCGTTAGTTTACCTTCACTATCGATGTTTGTGTTTGCTTCACACGCGATCCATCGTTTTTTTGCGATTCATATATGCATGTTAATAGGCATAAAACAATCTTGGATTGATTTTTCATTGCGTTTTGCGTTGACTGTTGGACTATGCTTATTTTGTTATTTAATTGGCAAGAAAATATGCCCAAGACTGCTGTCATTGTCGGTAGGAGGAAGATAAATGTTAAACTTTAAAAATCGAAAAGAACGGATTTAAAAAGGTAAAAGCCTGTGGAATGAACAATATATCTTTAATTCGCAATTGCTACGGCTGTGGTGTATGTGCTGCGGTATGTTCCAGGCAGATAATAAAAATCGGATTGAATGCCGAAGGCTTTTATGAGCCTCGTATCACGGATATTGTGAGATGTACGGATTGCGGTCTTTGCGTGGATGTCTGCTCATACTCACACGATGATTTGTCTTTGACATCCTCTTGCATCAAGAGCTACGCTGCATGGAGCAACGAGCCTGCCGTAAGACGCAAGTGTTCTTCCGGTGGCGTGGGCTTCGAGCTTGGAAGAACGCTGATAGACAAAGACTACAAGGTTTGTGGAGTGAGGTACAATGTCGACTCTAACCGTGCCGAACATTACATTGCTGCAACGGTTGAAGAACTAATTCCGTCAATTGGAAGCAAGTATATCCAGAGTTACACCGTTAATGGTTTCAAAGCCATTAATAGAAAAGAAAAATACCTCGTGACCGGTACTCCCTGTCAGATAGATTCTTTCAGAAGGTATATCCGTAAGTTTCGTTGTGAAGACAACTTTGTGCTAATGGACTTCTTTTGCCACGGAGTACCTTCCATGTTACTGTGGAACAAGTATGTGAAAGAGGTAGAAAAAGTTACGGGAAAGGTTACATACGTCTCGTGGCGCAACAAGTTCACAGGCTGGCACGACTCATGGGCGATGTCCATTGACGGAGAAAAGACAGGAGAGAAGGTAGACTGGCACGATTCCTACAATTTAATAAGGGGGAAAAAAAGTTTCTATAATTCCCGGTTGTCGCAAGGCGACCCCTTTTACCGCCTGTTTCTTAGCGATGCCTGTCTCGGCAAGGCATGTTATGAGAAGTGCAAGTTCAAGTACGATCAATCATCGGCTGACATCCGTATAGGTGATTTATGGGGGAGAACCTACAAGGATAACCAAGACGGAGTGAGTGCAGCAATAGCATTTACTGAAAAAGGAGATGAGGTTTTACATCAATGTAACTGTTCTTTGGTAGAACATTCATTTGCTGTGGTGGCTGAAGGTCAAATGAAAAAATCTCCTTCTCCGAATAATTTTAAAAATGTGATGAATGTATTGGTGGATGATAAAGCTTCATTGCTGGATGTCGTTAATGTTCTAAATAAGATACGTGCGAAACAAAAAGTCATTAATCGACTGAGACATCCGATTAGAACCTTAAAAGATTTTATGAAAAAAGTCTTTTGAGATGTGTGAGACTTTATGTATCAGTAATATAAATCACAATTTACAATGATAATCAAGACAGTTACCTGCCATCATGTTTATAATTATGGTGCAACCTTGCAAGCGTATGCTCTTCAAACCTATTTGGAGTCTTTGGGGCATGAAGTAGAAATTATTGATTATAGGCTTCCTTTCCATATTCGTTATGAATTATTTACTCCTTATCCCCATGGACGTGTTTACAGGCTAATTAAGGCAATACCTCTATTAAGATATTTACTATGTCCCTTAAAAAATAGAAAGATGCTTCTTACATGGGGACGCAAAAAAGCTTTTGATAATTTTGATAGAAAATTTCTGCATATTACATCTACTACATATCGTCAGGTATCCGAAATCCAAAAGAATCCCCCTTTGGCGGACGTATATATTGCAGGTAGTGACCAAATATGGAATACGGATTCGTTGAACGGTAAGGATCCTGGATATTATTTGGATTTCGGGAAAAAGGATACGAAACGAATTTCTTATGCAGCCAGTTTTGGCATTAGTGAGATAAAGAAGGGCTGGGAAGATTTTGTTGCTGAGAAGTTGAGAATTTTTAATGCAATATCCGTCAGAGAAAAATCCGGAGTATCAATATTGGAGCATTTAGGATTGCATGGATCCTTGGTTGTCGATCCGGTATTCCTTTTAGACAAGCAGCAATGGATGAGTAATTTGAAGTTGAAGGAAATGCATGAAGATTATATATTCTTGTATGATTTTCTGCATGATGATGAAAATATTCGGAATTTTACATTGTCTTTATCTGAAAATACCGGATGTCACATCTTGGCTATTAACGACTTTAGTAATACTCCCTATGCTGATGTACAAATTAATAATGCGGGACCGATTGAGTTTTTACAGTATTTGTTAAATGCCAAGTATGTTGTTTCGAACTCTTTTCATGCTACAGCCTTTTCGCTAATTTTCCAAAAAGAGTTTGCAACATTTCCTTTGGTTTCCCAGCGTAATTCTACACGAATAGAAAATATATTAAAGGAGGCCGGCTTGGCTTCCAGATTTATGCCAAAAGAAGTAGAAACATTTAACAAGCCTATAGATTGGCGGGAAGTAGATACTAAAATTTCAAAATTAATCACTTATTCTAAGCAGTTCTTAAGTATTAATCTCAAATAAGAAGTAATCCTGTCAATATAATTATTGAAACAATATTATTTATATGAGCAAAGTAGCACTAATTACTGGCATAACCGGTCAGGATGGTTCTTTTTTGGCCGAATTTCTTTTAGACAAAGGTTATGATGTGCACGGTACCATCCGTCGTTCGTCTGTGGACTATCGTGAGCGCATAGCTCACTTGGAGGGTTTACCCCACTTTCACCTGCATTACGCAGACTTGGGTGATTCCATGAGCATTCTGCAGGTAGTCAACAAAGTCCGTCCCGATGAAATTTACAACCTCGCAGCTCAAAGCCATGTACAAGTCAGCTTTGATTCCCCGGAATTTACAGCCGATGTCGATGCTACGGGCGTTTTGCGTGTACTTGAAGCCGTTCGCCAGTGCGGATTGGCACAGACTTGCCGCATCTATCAGGCATCTACTTCCGAATTGTACGGTAAGGTAGAGGAAGTACCTCAGAATGAGAATACGCCTTTTCATCCTTATAGTCCATACGCCGTGGCTAAACTCTACGGTTATTGGATCGTAAAGGAATATCGTGAAGCCTATAATATGTTCTGCTGCTCCGGTATTCTTTTCAATCATGAGAGTGAACGTCGCGGTGAAACTTTTGTGACCCGAAAGATAACTCTCGCTGCTGCCCGCATTGCCCAGGGTAAGCAGGGCAAACTATATCTTGGTAACCTGTCCAGTCTTCGTGACTGGGGTTATGCCAAAGATTATGTGGAATGCATGTGGCTTATACTTCAGCATGAAACGCCTGAAGACTTTGTGATAGCCACAGGTAAGCAGCATAGTGTACGCGAATTCTGCTACTTGGCATTCAAACAGGTTGGCATTGAACTGGAATTTGTAGGTGTGGGTGAAGATGAAAAAGGCATAGATAAGGCAACTGGCCGCGTATTGGTTGAAGTATCGAAAGATTTCTATCGTCCTACCGATGTGGTGAATCTTTGGGGTGATCCAACAAAGGCGAAGGTTGAGTTGGGTTGGAACCCGGAGAAGACTACGTTTGAGGAATTGGTGAAGATTATGGTGGATGCAGATATGGCGAAGGTAGCAATGGAGCGAGCCGGGGAACAAGTGAAGATGAATCTGGTGGAGTATTTGGAGAAAGGGATTGTGAAGTAGGATTGACGACGTCCCCTGTCAGTTAGTTAGATCTAAATTTAGAAAATATCTTCTTTTAATTGTAGAACAAATAGATTTATGAGAATTCTGTGGTTCCCCGGTAATGGCGCAATTTATGCAAATACCAATAGTTATAATGGTGGTGGGTGGACTTCTTCATTGGCTAATGTTTTAGTTGCTAATGGAACAAATATTCAGTTTGGGATGGCCATCCCGTGGAATAAAACCTTTAAGGAAGAACGCAATGGCGTGCTTTTTTATGGAATTCCACCTATACGGAGAGGTATTGTAGGTTATAGTCGTAAGTTAAAAGTACAAATAAAAGTAATGAAAGATATTGTCTGTGACTTTAAACCTGATGTTATTCATGTATTTGGATCAGAGCATACAGGAGGTATGGTATCTACAATAACTGATATACCTGTGGTTTTGCACATTCAGGGTGTAATGAATTATTATAATGAGGCATGGCTTCCTCAAAATCTCTCATGGGGAAAATGGATCTGTTGGCATCCTCGGAAATGGTTTCAATTAAAATCCATTCAAAGAGCATGCAAAACCGAACTGCAAATATTTAAATATTGTCATAATTATATTGGACGTACGGCAATGGATAAACGTATTAGCTCGATTCTTTCGCCTGGTAATACATATTTTTATTGCAGTGAGATGTTACGGCCGGCTATTTATAATTCTGAAAAGGTGTGGAGAACACACTATGGGCGTAAAACTAAAATAATTGTCAGTATAATAAGTTCACCTATATATAAAGGAGGGGATGTGATCTTGCGAGCTGCCAAAGTTTTGAAAGAGAAATTAATGATGGATTTTGAATGGCAGGTATATGGTGTGAATAAAATGAGTGATTGGGAGCGTTTGACTAACATAAGAGCTGATGCAGTCTGTGTGAAATGCTGTGGGGTAATTTCTGCAGAAGAACTGGTTGACATTATTATGGCTGCTGATGTCTATGTACATCCATCCTATATTGAAAACAGTCCGAATACTGTGTGTGAAGCTCAACTATTGGGAATTCCTGTCATAGCTAATTATGTGGGCGGCATTCCTACTTTGATTCAAAATGGAGAGGATGGTATATTGGTTCCAGCTAACGATGTATATCAAACTGCATCATATGTCTATGAGTTATGTAATGATGCAGAGAAGGCTGTTTTAATGGGTAGCAAAGGCCGAACGATAGCTTTGAAAAGACATAATCCTCAATCAATAATGAATGATCTTTTACTCACTTATCAAACCCTTATAGCACAATGATAACCTCTAGAAAAATTTTGCGGTTTTATATCGCTGCTGATGCTATAATGAACGAGCAAGTATTTCCACATGGATGGTTAAAACGATTACTCTTCCCTTCGCTCATAGAAAGATTTCTACGTACAATGAGAATTGCTGAATACTATCAATATATGAAATCAAAATCGATCATTTACTTGCCTATATATTTATGGTATCGAATAAAATATCATCGGCTTGTGGAAAAAACAGGTTTTGACATTCCTTTAAATACACTTGGCTATGGGTGTCGTATTGGGCATTTAAGTAGTATTGTCATTAATGGTAATACTAAAATCGGAAATTATTGCAGTCTTAGTAACAATATTGTATTTGCTGATGGATGGCCTAAAAAAATAGGGAATGATGTTTTTATTGGTTCTAATGTAGTATTTGCCAGAACTCTTACAATTGCAGATGGATGTAAAATCTCATCATGTAGTTTTGTGAATCGTAATGTATTGGAAAACAATATTTTAGTGGGGGGGTAATAGCTAAAGAAATAAAAAAAGTAACACCGTGGACAGGAGAAGAACCATATAAATCTGAAAAAGAAAGATGTGAAGTTCTGCGGGAAAAACTTGGAATTGAGATATAAGAATTTACAAAAACATTTGTACGAGGGATGTTTTTCATGTGTTCTGTTAACGAGTAGTATGATATCAATCATTTATAATATATGAATATTTTTTTAACCGCTTCTAATGAAAGATACTATAAAACCCGTGATCTGAGTATCAAATGTGCCTTGAAGTATGGTAAATTTCATAAGGCCATCGCTTATGATATAGATGCAGACATTGACGAGGATTTTAAAAAAAAGAATATTGCTATATTTTCTGTAAAACGAGGTGCTGGCTTATGGCTGTGGAAACCTTACTGTATATTCAAGGCTCTCAATGAAGAGTGTGATGAAAATGATGTATTATTCTACTTGGATGCTGCAGGCTTTTTTTTTAGGAGTGTAAAGCCTATTATCGATTCTATGCAAAATGATATATATGCTGTAGCACTTCCGTACATAGAGGAAGAATTTACGAAGAAGGAGGCGTTTGATATTATGCAATTAAACCAGGAGAAATATACAAAAACACCACAATTTCAGGCGTCATTTATGGCCTTTCGAAAAAATGCAATAACGGTGGAGTTTGTAAAGGAATGGTTAGGGTATGCTCAAAATGAAAGACTAATCAGTCCGGAGGTTGATCCTGCATTGCAAGTTCCCCGATTCAGCAGTCATAGGATGGATCAATCGATCTTTAGTTTGTTATGTAAAAAATATAATGTACAATCTCATCAAGAACCTACACAATATAATTTCTTTGGAAATACATATTATAAGGGGCAAACATATATATGGAATAAGACTAAGGAATATCCTGTTTGCATTTTGTTACATAGATCTTCAGATTTTACATCACTATTGGCAAAGATAAAGTTTGTCAAACGATTCATATCTTATATAATTCGTCAATTAATTTATAAATATGAAAAAAAGTATTGATTTCTTGGTTTCAGCTTTAAATCCAGGAATGCTGATGTCAACCCAGGACATTCTCACATGGACACGTTCAAAGAATGCAGAAACTACTTACAGCTTGGTACAAAAACCTTTGTCGAAATTGGAGGGTTGGAATGATAAAAGTGATAAAATCGCACATAACAGTGGGCGATTCTTCACCATTCAGGGTATACGGATTAATACAAACTATGGTTTAGTGCCCGAATGGGATCAACCCATTATAAACCAACCGGAAATCGGATTTTTGGGTTTTATTGTCCAAAAGAAAAAGGGTGTTTTGCATTTTCTTCTCCAGGCTAAAATTGAACCGGGCAATTTGAATGTCGTGCAGTTGTCGCCCACCTTGCAAGCAACAAGGAGCAATTATACAAGGATTCATCAGGGTAAGGCACCTCTATATTTGGAATACTTCACAGGGGAAAAGAATGTAGACATATTGGTAGACCAGTTGCAATCTGAACAAGGTGCCCGATTCTTGCATAAAAGGAACAGAAACATCATAGTACAAGTGGCGGATGATGAAGAATTGCCTGTTTATGAGAATTTCATATGGGCAACCTTGGGACAGATAAAGGAACTTTTGGATTATCCCAATGTTGTCAATATGGATACCCGTACGGTTATATCCTGCATACAGTATGGTAATTACTCCGAGAAAGATTTTGAATTAAGCTCTATTCTGGGTTTCCTCAACCATAAGACGAAATCGGATTCATATATGTATTCTATTTTGTGCAATGATAAACATCTGCATGATACAGGTTACATAATCAATTGGATAACCTCGTTAAAGTTCAATTATGAGCTTAGTGTTCAAAAGATAGGACTGTCCGATATGAGAAAATGGACTTATGACGGGAATGTGATAGAACATGTGGATAAGAAATACTTTTCTGTTATCGGTGTGGAAGTGAGCATCGGTAACAGGGAGGTGACTCATTGGGAACAACCCATGGTAAAAGCAGCCCAAGAGGGTATTATCGGTTTTATCGTCAAGAAGATAAATGGTATTTATCATTTTCTTGTACAAGCAAAACTGGAAGCCGGAAACTTTGATATAGTAGAAATGGCTCCTACCGTTCAATGTCTGACGGGGAATTATCGTAAAGGAAAGAATGAATATACCATTCCCTACATTGAGTATTTTGAAAATCCTCTCCGGTCAAACATTTGGTATTCTGCCTATCAATCGGAAGAAGGCGGCAGATTTTTTAAGGAACAAAATCTGAATATAATTGTCGAGGTAGGTGATGAATTCCCCATTGAAGTAGAGAAAAACTATTGTTGGCTGACACTGAACCAGCTGCAAAGTTTCGTGTTATATAATAATTACCTCAACATTGCAGCCCGCAGTTTGCTTTCAGCCATCCGCTTTTACGAACTGCATAAATTGTAAAATATATGTTAAGATTAGGGATTATGGGATGCGCGGATATAGCGCAACGGTTGATGATACCTGCCATACAGGGACTTAAAGATACAATCAGCTTGCTATGCATAGCGAGCAGAACAACAGAAAAAGCCAACGAATTTGCTCATAAATTCAATATCGAAGGTGTTGTGGGGTATGACAACTTGCTGGATAGAAATGATATAGACGCAATATATATGCCTTTACCTACCGGCCTTCATGAAGAATGGATAATGAAAGCCTTGAAAAAGGGAAAACATGTCTATGCTGAAAAATCTATAGCTATGCATTACCGTGATGCGAAAAGAATGGTTGATTTGGCTAAAGAGAAAGGTTTGGCTCTTATGGAAGGATATATGTTTCAATATCATAAGCAACATGAACTTGTTAAAGAACTTATAAGTAATGGAACTATAGGGGATATGCGAATCATTCGCGCTTCTTTTGGTTTTCCACCATTGGATAAGAATAACTTTAGATACGATAACCAGATAGGAGGAGGTGCCTTAAAGGATACGGCAGGTTATGTGTTGCGTGCTGTAAACTTTTTGAATAAGAACCGGTTTTCAGTTAGTTCGGCTAATATTTATTATGATGATAATGGAACAAGTATTTATGGCTCAGCGTTCCTGAAAGATACGGATAGAGTGAGTGCGGAAGTTTCTTTTGGCTTCGATAACTTTTATCAGTGCAATTATGAGATATGGGGCAACCAGGGAAAATTAACTTGCTTGAAAGCATTCACACCTAAGCCCAATGAATCAACCAGAATAATAGTGGAAAAACAAGGAAACAAGCAAGAGTTTGTATGTGAACCTTTTAATCATTTTGAAGCAGCCATGCAGGAGTTTGTTGCGTTGTGTAATAACGAGGCTGATAGAACATCGCATTACGATGCTATTCTGCATCAAAGCAAAGAATTGGATAGGATGGAGGAACTAAGCAAATTGTAATCAGGTAAATAATTTAGGGAAATTAGATAATTATGAAGTGTGCGATATTAGGTTCTAAAGGTTATATAGGCAGACATTTAGAATACTATCTGACAGGAAAAGGGTGGGAAGTTGCATCTTACGATATCATGTCATGTGATGCACCTCGTTATGTCCAATGCAATTTACTGCAAAAAGATTCTATTGCAAGAATCAATTTGGATGTGGATTACATTTTTATGTTTGCAGGCTTAACAGGTACTCATATAGGTTTTGAGAAATACGAAACCTACGTCGATACTAACGAAAAAGGTTTATTGAACTTGCTTAATGCGATAAAATCATCCCCATATAAGCCCCAAATCATATACCCTTCCACCCGTTTGGTTTATAAAGGCCAGGAAAAAGCCTTGCTTGAAACAGATGCGAAAGAGACCAAATCAATTTATTCAGTTAATAAATTGGCGTGTGAAGGCTATTTGGAGGCTTACTATAATTATTATGGAATTCCGTATACTGTTTTTAGAATATGTGTTCCATTTGGGAATATGTTAGGCAATGATTACTCATTTGGTACTATAGGAAACTTTATTAACCAATGTAGAAAGAATGGAAGAATAACACTATATGGAAAGGGGGAATATAAAAGAACTTTCACAAGTATGAGAGATTTATGCTATCAAATAGTAGAAGCAGCATGTTCGCCCAAGAGTTCCGGTGAGATATTTAATGTAGGTGGTATCGTGTGTTCTTTGTATGATGCAGCATACTATATTGCCGGTTGTTTCAATGCAGAAGTGTTGACTGTAGAATGGCCGGAAAAAGATTTGAGAATAGAAAGTGGTTCTACATATTTTGATGATACAAAAATCAAATCAATAATAGGAGACATTCGCTATGAGGGGTTTGATTCTTTGTCTCTGTAGTATTGGTGCGGAATTAAGGTGGTGCTGCCATGAATAGATTTATGTACTGAACTCAATCTATATTTCCTCTTGTTATTATAGCTTAAGCAGGTAAGAAATGATGATATAATAATATTATATTATAGTAAATCCTAACTAAAATACTTGCAATTATGCCTCAAATAGGACGGATTGATTTAGCAAAATATGTGTATATGCTTCTAATGTTTCTTTGGTGTGCATATACAGGTCCTTTTTTAAAGCCATTTGATAAGGATTATCTTTTTACATCTATCTTATATATTCTTATCTATGCGTTTTATTATATTCATTATTGTCGGAATAAAAAGATGTATGGATTATACCTAATAATGGGAGTTATGGCATTTTGGTATATCGGGCAATGTGTGAAATGCGGTGGACTTACGTCCATTGATTTTAGGTTGATATATAGTGTCGTTCTTTGCCATGTGTCTTTTTATTTATATCGAGGAAAAGAATTTTTTTGGTATATGGAGAAAGTGCTTGTTCATCTCACCATATTGTCTTTGGTGGTATGGGGGCTTGGTGTTGTACTTTCGGAGCCTATGCGCTCTTTGGTTAGTCGTATTTCTGTGTGGGATAATGGAAGCACTACTTATGGAAATATGATATTAGTAGCCCTGGGCAATCAGTATAGTAGTGGCATATTAAGGAATATTGGTTTTACATGGGAGGCCGGTCGTTTTGCTTCTTTTTTGGTTATAGGCTTGTTTAATAATTTAATAATCCATAGATTCAGATTACGAAATAACAAAGCATTTTGGATTTTTGTTGCAGGAGTGTTGTCGACTCTTTCAACTACAGGTGTTGGAGCTGCGGGAGGAGTTTTTTTTATGTATCTTTATAACCGTTCTGTGAAGATTAAGTTGGCTCTGATTGTACTATGTATAATTATTTTCCCTTCTGCTTTTGCACTTGATTTTATTGGAGGGAAACTTAGCGAAACAATTAATGTAAGTCAGGAATTGCATAACATGGCATACACTTTTCATGTCTATAATGCAGACCAAATTACTCCACAGCGATTTACAGGGCTATATTTGGATTTCCTAAATTGGATGCATGATTTTTGGTTTGGGTATAACTTAAATGAAAATTCATATGCTGAGAGTGTGTTGTTTGAAGGATTTTCTGTGTGGGTTAGTGATGGACTGATTAATATTTTCTCAAAATATGGATTGTTTGTGGGATTGCTTTTCTATTGGAATCTATTTAGATCATCCGCAGCTTTGTCTGCTGATTTTGGTTATAAAGGAAAATTCTTTTTTGCACTGATATTTATGCTTATAAGTATTAGCTACGATTTTTGGAGTAGTGCTATTATGTTGCATTATGTGCTTTATTATTTGTATACCAAACGTTCTTCTTTAGTTGAAATTAATTATTGTTGATATAGTTGTATATGGAAAAACTTTATAAAACAGAATTGACAATAATCATAGCTACATACAATGCTGAAGCAACATTGAAAAGGGCACTTGAGAGTGTCATATTACTTAGTTATCAGAATTGGGAGTGTTTGGTTATTGACGGTGCTTCGACTGATAGAACAATGAATATTGTTCAAGACTTTGAAAGGATTGATGGACGGATTAGGCATATATCTGAATCCGATCATGGTTTGTATGATGCATTCAATAAAGGAATTAAAAACGCTAAAGGTGACTGGATTTATTATTTAGGCGCAGATGATTTGCTTACAATAAATGGGATAGAAGAATTGATGAATTGTGCAGCTTTTGTGGGTGAAAACGTTGCTGTAGTATCTGGTGGAGTAATTCGTATCAGGCAAGATAATAGTAAACGTATTATGCTATCTAAAGGCTTTATAGGAAGTCATCAGTCTATGATTATGCGGCGTGAAGTTTTAGAAAATATGCATGGATTTAATTACAATATGTATAAGATTTTAGCTGATTATGATTTATTTATCAGATTAAAAAATTCTGGTTATGAAGTTATGAACTGTGATGCAATTGTTGCATATTTCCAAGCAGGAGGTACTTCTGAGAATTTGTCTAAGATGCTGCAAATTGCACGAGAGAAATATTCAATATTGAAATGCGATAAATATTGTACCTCGCCATTATGGGTAACTATTACTGACACAATCAAAAGTGTTGCTGGGAATGTGTTTCATCGAATGCATAAGAAGTGTTGTTGTGTAGAAATTATAACTTGATCAAATAATCTAAATAACAGAATTTCATAGATAGTAATTGAGTAAAGCTAACTATAGATGGCTAATGACTAAGCAAAATATTTATTGAATAATGGAAATGTTACAGAATAGGGAAAGTGCGTCTATATCATTGAGTGATAAACTTGTGAAATTTCATCGCATATTGACTCGAAAGTTTGTTGGTGTATAAGTATTTCACCTATATAGCGAGAATGTATAAATGGTTGGAAATGTTCTCAAAAATAGAGTGTAAAAAGGGTAATTTAATGTTTAAATGTTTACATTCCGTACTCGTGTTATGAACAGTGCTGAGGGCAATCCTGCATGCTTCCATGCTACTATGTGCTTACTCGCCAGGAAGAAAAAAGAGTGCACTCTATCAGGAATCTATTTTAAAATCAGTATAATTTTTTATTTTTCAAAATCCATATAGGCGTAACTGCTTAATAAATAGCGGGTACCTGTCTGGGTCGAATTCTATATATCTGCAATTATTTGGTATCAAAATAAGTAAAGGAAGTTGTCTGCACAGAAACTGCAAGTTCTTTCATATCGGTAAATTTTCTATGGGTAAGAATTCCGTCGTGAATTTTGGCTGTTATTTAGACAATCGTCGTGGAATAACAATCGGGAATAATGTAGGCATAGCCCATAGAACAAAAATATACATATTGGGACATAAATATTGATAGTCCGTATTTTGAAACAAAAGGTGCCCCGGTAGTGATTGAGGATAATAATGTATTTATTTTTCAAATGCTATGATAATGCCTGGGGCGACCATAGGAAATGGAGTTATCGTACTGCCGGGAAGTGTCGTTACAAAAGATGTTCCTTCATGGAAGATTGTCGGTGGAAATCCTGCCAAGATAATAAGAGAAAGAACTGCAGAAATAGATTATAATCAGAGTTATAATTATTGATTCGTATTATAGTTAATGAATATCTTATTTTTATTGAAATCGTTTGAAATTGGTGGGCTTGAAGTTGTAACTTCTGTGCTTGCCAACAAGTTTGTCGCAGAGGGATACAATGTTACCCTTTGGGCTTTTTTTGAAGGGAAAACTTCTCTTGCCGACAGACTTGATCCTCGTGTTGAGCTTGTTTATGGACACGGCTACAACATAGATAAGAACAATGTAGCTTCATTACGCCGTGTACTTGTGGACAAGGATATACAGATTGTTATTAACCAATGGGGATTACCTTATATTCCTGCACGCACATTGAAACTCGCGTCAAGAGGACTCAGACTGAAAATTATAGCTGTTTATCACAATGATCCGTTATCTAACGGTCGTACAAAAGAAGTGGAAATAGCATTGGAACGATGTGAGAATCCGTTAAAAAGAGTCATTCTGCGATTGAAACTTTTTGCTTTCAAACAGATAACTGCAGCAAGTATGCGCTACATTTATAATAATAGTGACAGGTTTATGGTGCTCTCAAAAAGTTTTATACAGCATTTTGAGGACTTCACAGGTATACGCAACGCTTCAAAATTGATTGTTCAGACAAATCCAATAACAATAGATGCTGAGCAATTTAAGTTAGATCTTACAAAAAAAGAAAAGGAGATTGTTTTCGTCGGACGTATTGACCATAATCAGAAGCGCACATCAAGGGTAATTGAAACATGGGCTTTACTTGAAAGCGAATATCCTGATTGGCGACTGACTATAGTTGGTGACGGCGCAGAGAAGAACAACCTCGAAAAACTAACGCATACCCTTGGTCTGCAACATGTCTCTTTTGAAGGATTTCAACAGCCTGCTAAATATTACAGACGCGCGTCGGTGTTGATGCTTACGTCTGAATATGAAGGCTTCGGACTTGTTATTGTAGAGGGTATGGCTTTTGGCGTTGTGCCCGTGGTTCTAGGCAGTTATTCTGCAGTCTATGATATTTTGACAGACGGTAAGGATGGTATAATTGTTCCTTATGATAAAAATAGCGGATTCCGTCCTGATGAAATGGCAAAACGTGTGGCATGGCTTATAGAACATGATGACGAACGTAAGCAGATGGCAAAAGCTGCCTATGAACACAGTGAGACTTTCTCCATTGGTAAAATCATAAAATCTTGGAAATCAACCGTTAATGGCTTATGGGGGATTGCTGCTACCTAATAAGCAAAAAGAAGTGATATACGTCGGCCGTTTAGATTATAATCAGAAGCGAGTTTATAGAGTCATTGAAACGTGGGCGTTGCTTGACAAGGAATATCCAGACTGGCGTCTGACCATAGTGGGCGACGGTGCGGAACGTAAGAATCTTGAGAAACTCACGCAAGATTTGAACCTGCACAATATCAGTTTTGAGGGTTTCAGACGCCCTGAAGAATATTACAAACGAGCATCGTTGCTTGTTCTTACATCAGAATATGAGGGTTTCCCGCTTGTGTTGGCTGAGAGTATGAGTTTCGGTGTTGTACTCGTAGTTTACGGCAGTTTTTCATCTGCTTACGACATAATCCGTAGCGGTGAGAACGGAGTGGTAGTAAAGCCTAACGGCGAACAGTTCTCTACGGAGGCGATGGCAGAGGTCGTAGAACGGATAATGAATGATGATAGCAAACGTGCCGACATGGCGCGTTAAGCCATTGTTACGAGCCGAGAATATTCTGTTGATACCATCTATAGCCAGTGGATGGATTTGTTTCGAGTTTTATGGAAAAACGATTGAAGGTGATTTACTATAAAAATATAAAATCAAATTGATATGGAACAGAGAATACCAAAGTTGATTCATTATTGCTGGTTGGGTGACAATAAGCCGAACTTTATTTTAAGGTGTTGTATGTCAACGTTCTATAAATTGATAGGGGGGGTAAAATCATCCGTTGGGATGAAAGCTGTCTGCCTGAAATCAACAATGAGTATATCGGCACGCTTGTGGCGAGAAAGGACTGGGGCTTTGTCTCCGATCCCATACGGTTGTATGCCTTGTACACACAAGGCGGAGTTTACCTTGACACAGATATTGAAGTGAAAAAGCCATTGCCCGAAAAGTTTTTCGACGCAGAACTCGTCTTCGGCTACGCATACGATAACGTTGTCTGCACGGCGTTCATAATGGCTCGGCCTCACCATCCGTTCATCAAACATCTTCTTGACATGTACGAGAGGTTTCCATTGGGAGAGAGGGTTGTTAGTAACAGTCTGTTTACCCAGGCACTGATGGATTATTACCCTGATTTTAGACTTGACGGAATGTATAGGGAGTTCGCTCCTGGTTGTTTCATCTATCCAAGATATTATTTCGATTCGCCAACGTTTCGTCGCGACGGTGGATATACCACGCATCATGGCATGGGTGTCTGGCATCAGCCACGGTGGCGTGTGGTACGGTGGTTGAGACCGTTGAACAAGCTGGCAAGGTTTTATATAAAGCCCTATGGCTTTTGGTACCAGGAACGTGTCAACCGCAAGATGGTGCTTGGCAGTGGTACATTCCTTGAAATTTATAAGAAAAATGTAGAATCTCATTAGTTTAGAGTAAAATGAAACTGTACTAAGTCCTACAACGATAGCAAATAGCAAACCCTTTTGATTCTCAATTTAACACCATAATGTAATATTTTCAACAATGTTATAGCCGGATCAATCTATTCATATCATAGGCTAATTATCTGTGTACAGGGCAATTACCTCTATCTTCAACTACCGGTTCTATTTTCTTATTTGCCAATAAATGGTATAAAAAATAAAATAATGAATACTGTAAGGCTTCTTAATATTAGCATTCTTTCTATTACCCAACAGAAGTTGTTAGAGAAACTAAATAGCGGAGTTCTTGTTACTCCAAATGTAGACCACCTCGTAAAATTGCAAAGCGATAAAGAATTTTATGAGGTGTACCAACAGGCCGAATGGGTAGTATGTGACAGCAAGATACTTTATTTATTATCCAAGTTACTGAAGCATCCTTTGCCGGAAGCGATTCCAGGAAGCAGTTTCTTCACGGCTTTTTATGAATACCACAAAGACAATCCTAATTGTAAAATCTTTCTGTTGGGAGCAAAAGATGGTGTTGCCGTTAAAGCAATGGAACGGATTAATGAGAAAGTCGGCAGGAAAATGGTTGTCGGTGCGCATTCGCCTTCGTTCGGTTTTGAGAAAGATGAAAAAGAGTGTGAGGAGCTTGTCCGCATTGTCAACGCAAGCGGAGCGAATGTTCTGCTGGTAGGTGTAGGCGCACCTAAACAAGAGAAATGGATAATGAAGTACCGCAATCAGATGCCTAGTATTGATATATTTATGGCTTTAGGCGCAACAATAGATTTTGAAGCCGGGACACTGAAACGGGCACCTGTGTTCTGGCAGAAAATGGGGATGGAGTGGTTGTATCGTTTCCTAAAAGAACCCAAACGCTTGTTCAAACGTTATTTCGTGGATGATATGCAGTTCTTTTATTATTTTACAAAACAATTATTGGGGATATACAAGAATCCATTCGACAAACAATAATCATTTTATTTGCGAAACAGTTTACAGATTAAGGCTATCGGTACTAGAATAGCCGCAAACAGGTAAGCTGACATTAAACGGAATGCTGATACTAACTTATTCAAAGCTTTTCAATTTTTGGGGCAAAGATAATGCAAATCAATGAAAGGAAAGAATCTATCATAAATTTATAATCAAGATGTATAGCTGTGAAGATTTTGAGTAGCTTTTCATTCGTTATAAAAATGAAGCTATCCCTAAGGCAAGAACATTCGGACGTTCTGTCAAAGAAACAATATTTTCTAAACAATAGATAAGACTCGGTAAATCGTTTTTCCTTTTTTTGCGGTTCTCGAAAGAAATATGTTCCTTTGTATTAACTCAAACAAAAAACGCTTCACCATGGAACAGAATGCTTATGTCTGTTTTGAATGGGTCATCAGACATTTTGATGGAATAAAGAAGGTGTATTTGATACGAAGCACGCAAAAAGTTACGTTATTATGATATGTCTCCCGGAGACCGGTATGCTTACGACGAACATATCAATGCCATCATGATACAAAAAGTGCCTAAAACTGATGTGTTTTCCAGTGGCAAAAGCAATCATAATCACTGAGGGTGTGTCAAGATGATGCACCCTCTTTTTCGTTTAATTAAGGGGTATATGAAGTAAGCATCCAACCCCTTTTTTTAGGTCTTTCGGGTAAGTCTGTCTACCTTTTCCATATCACATATTCTAGAAATGGTACAAAAAGAATTTTCAGGAGCCAGCCGTTGCAGATGCCTCATTGAAGGTGCCCATATCTCATCCATTATGTCTTTTTCTGTCTTTTTTCTCTTCGTGTCTTTGTTAATTTCTCTCTTTAGATTTTCTTCTTTTTTTGAAAATAAGTATCTTTGCAGCCGTTATTTTCAAAGAATTTTCCATGCAGCGTTTTATTTTAATTGTGTTGATTCTGATAGTCTCGGTGTCGAGTTCTATTTTTTGCCGTTCGGAAGAAAAGAAAGATGTTCCCACAGTGAATGTTGTCGACCGTTGCCTTCAGTTGTATCAGGAGATGGATTTGGAAGGCAAGGTGAATTATGCTGCTTTCCGTCAGGCGGTGACGGGATATTACCGTATCGGAGAACGGAAGCGGGAGGTGTTGACTTTAATCGATTTCTCGAAACCTTCTACCCAGGAGCGGTTGTATGTGTTCGATATGAAGGCGAAAAAGATGTTGTTTTCGTCGGTCGTAGCGCATGGAAAGAATAGCGGAAATAATTATGCCACTTCTTTTTCGAATGAGGACGGCTCGCACAAAAGTTCGTTGGGCTTTTATCTGACCGAATCTACCTATCAAGGCCGGAATGGTTATTCATTGATTTTGGAAGGCTTGGAAAAAGGCATCAATGACCATGCCCGCCAGCGTGCCATCGTGATGCACGGGGCTGCCTATGCCAATCCTTCGGTAATCCGACAGGGAGGACGCTTGGGAAGAAGTTTTGGCTGTCCCGCTGTTCCGCAGAAACTTTGCCGTCCGATTATTGATGCTATCAAGGGCGGAAGCGTGATGTATATCTATGCTGCCAAGCCCGACTACTTGGCGCAAAGCAGTATTCTGGTAAAACCTTACTGAATCCGCGAAGCATATTTTCGGTAATACCACCAGCCGAAGAGGTCTGCCAGTGCCCAGCCGATAGGGATAGACCACCAGATGCCGTGTACTCCGATGGATGGAATAGCCGCCAGTCCGTATGCCAACGCTACACGTGTACCGAGCGAGAATACAGTCAGCACCACCGACATGCCCGGCATGCGGATGGCACGGAAGAGTCCGTATAATAGAAACAGGTATCCGATACCGATATAAAAACTTCCTTCTACCCGCAGATATTCTACTCCGATAGCGATGATTTCGCTTTCTTTGGCATCAATGAAGAGTTGCATCAAGGGGCGGGCAAAGATGAATACGACCGCAGAGATACATAAACAGAAAACGGTAGTGAGCAAGACTGTGCTGCGAATGCCTTTCCGTATGCGGTCGAATTGCCGTGCGCCGAAGTTTTGGGCTATGAAGGTGGAGAAGGCATTCCCGAAGTCTTGCACCGGCATATAGGCGAACGTGTCAATCTTAACGGCTACGGCAAAGGCGGCCATGACGGCTGTGCCGAAACTGTTGACCAATCCTTGCACCATCAAAATGCCGAAGTTCATTACCGATTGTTGCATGCACGTCAGCGAGGAATAAGTGGCTATTTCCTTGACGGATTGTTTGTTGATACGGAACTGTTTCCATTTCAGCCGGAATATCGGGAAACGGTAAAGGGTGTACAGGCAAAGTCCGATGCCGGATACGGCTTGCGAAATGACTGTAGCTGCAGCCGCTCCTGTCACACCCCAATGAAAGACTGCGATAAAAACCAAATCGAGCACGATGTTGAGTATGACGGATATTCCCAGAAAACCAAGCGGTACGATGGAATTGCCCAAGGCACGGAGAAGGAATGCGTAATAATTGTAAAGGAAGGTGAAAAAGATGCCGGCAAATATCACCACTAAATAATCGTACATGATATCGGCGATTTCGGCCGGAGTCTGCAGCCAGCTGATGATGGGGTGAATCAGTGCCAGCGATACGGCGTTGATGACAAGGGTGATGCCGCCTGTCAGGACCAAGGAAGATACCAGGCTTTTTTTCATGCCTTCGTAGTTTTTGGCTCCATATTGTAAAGAAAATACTGCTCCGGTTCCCATGCAAAGCCCGATGAAAACAGAAGTGATGAACACCATCAATGCGTACGCCGACCCTACGGCTGCCAGCGCATTGGCTCCTAAAAAGCGTCCTACGATAAGGGTATCGGCTATGTTGTAACATTGTTGAAGCAGATTTCCTAAAATCATTGGGATGGCAAAGCGTAGTATGGTTCCCGTTATACTGCCTTTTGTCAAATCCCCGGCTGAAGATTTGTTTGGTCGATTCATAACTTTGTCTTTTAGTTTGCGGCTGCAAATATATTGCATAAATCAAAAACAAGTGCTACCTTTGCCTAAATTTATAGTTAAACTTGGATTTATAAACTTTTTAAGATATGTTCAGAAGTCATACTTGCGGTGAGTTGCGCCTCACCGATGCAGGCAAAACCGTGACGCTGGCGGGATGGGTACAGCGTTCACGTAAAATGGGAGGGATGACCTTTGTGGATCTTCGTGACCGATATGGCATCACCCAATTGGTTTTTAATACGGAAGTGAATGCCGAACTTTGTGAACGTGCCAACCACTTGGGCCGTGAATATGTCATTCAGGTACAAGGTACAGTGAGCGAACGTTCGAGCAAGAATGCCAATCTTCCGACGGGTGAAATCGAAATCATCGTGTCGGAACTGAATATCCTGAATGCGGCACAGACTCCTCCGTTTACCATCGAAGACAATACGGACGGCGGCGATGACCTCCGTATGAAATACCGTTACCTGGATTTGCGCCGTACAGCAGTGCGTAAGAACCTGGAACTTCGTCATCGGATGACCATGGAAGTGCGCCGTTATCTGGACAGCAAAGGTTTCCTGGAGGTAGAGACTCCGATGCTGATTGGCTCTACACCGGAAGGCGCACGCGATTTCGTAGTGCCTTCACGTATGAATCCGGGACAGTTTTATGCCTTGCCCCAGTCTCCGCAAACGCTGAAGCAATTGCTGATGGTGTCAGGCTTCGACCGTTATTTCCAGATTGTAAAATGTTTCCGCGATGAAGACCTTCGTGCCGACCGCCAACCCGAGTTTACGCAGATTGACTGCGAGATGAGCTTTGTAGAACAGGAAGACATTATTCAGATGTTCGAAGGCATGGCTAAACACTTGTTCAAAGAGTTGCGCGGTGTGGAATTGACTGAACCTTTCTTGCGTATGCCGTGGGCGGACGCTATGAAATATTACGGTAGCGACAAGCCCGACTTGCGTTTCGGCATGAAGTTTGTCGAACTGATGGATATTCTGAAAGGTTATGGTTTTGCCGTATTTGACAATGCTGCCTATATCGGTGGTATTTGCGCCGAAGGCGCGGCTCATTATACCCGCAAGCAGCTTGACCAGTTGACCGAGTTTGTCAAACGTCCGCAAATCGGTGCGAAAGGAATGGTTTACGCCCGTATTGAGGTTGACGGAAACGTGAAGTCGAGTGTCGACAAGTTCTATAGCCAGGATGTGCTTCAGAAAATGAAAGAAGCGTTCGGCGCCAAACCGGGCGACTTGATTCTGATATTAAGCGGCGACGATGCGATGAAGACCCGCAAGCAACTTTGCGAATTGCGTCTGGAAATGGGTAACCAGCTTGGTTTGCGCGATAAGAATCAGTTTGCCTGCCTGTGGGTAGTAGATTTCCCGATGTTCGAATGGAGCGAAGAAGAAGGACGCCTGATGGCTATGCACCATCCGTTCACTCATCCGAAAGACGAGGACATTCCTTTGCTGGACACCAATCCGTCAGCTGTTCGTGCCGATGCATACGATATGGTGGTCAACGGAGTGGAAGTTGGTGGCGGTTCTATCCGTATTCACGACTCGGCGCTTCAGGAAAAGATGTTCGAAATCTTGGGCTTTACTCCTGAGAAGGCACAAGAACAGTTCGGCTTCCTGATGAATGCCTTCAAGTTCGGTGCACCTCCTCACGGAGGACTGGCATACGGTCTCGACCGTTGGGTATCTTTGTTTGCCGGACTGGATTCCATCCGTGACTGCATCGCCTTCCCGAAGAATAATTCCGGACGTGATGTGATGTTGGATGCTCCGGGCTATCTCGACCAAAAACAATTGGACGAATTACACCTGCAAGTGGTAAAAGAAGACTGATATATATAATAAGGTGTAGATCTTCGTTATTAAATAGAACTGAATGAAAGAATCTGTACGTATCCTGCGTTTTGCAATTGTCGGTACGCTCAATGCCTTGATTACTGCGTTTGTGGTATGGCTATTGATGCATATCGAAGGTGAGAGTTATATCACGGCAAACATCATTGCCTATATCGTAGCGCAGATTCATAATTTCATTTGGTGCAAATACTGGATATTTCCTTTAGAAGCGGAAGGCAAAAAAAATAGCATCTGGCATCAGATGCTATTTTTTGCCGGAGCTTTCCTGTTAGCTTATTCTACTCAGTTTTTATTTCTCCTGATGCTGGTAGAAGTGCTTCACTGCAACGAATATCTTGCCCAGTTCTTAGGTCTTTTCATTTACGGTGCTGTGAATTTTATCACCAACCGGCACGTTACATTCCGTTGATTTATGCCATTTCCAGCAAGTGTTGCTCCTCGATGTATTTCAATCCTTTGTCGAGGATGACTTTACGTGTTTCTTCCGGATTGTCCGTGCGGAACACCAGAATGCCTTTGCCCGACAGCAGGAATGAATAAAGATAGGAGATGCCTATGCCTGCCTCGCTGAAACTGCGGATGGCATCGGCTGCACGTCCGGGCTGGTTATCAAGCATGATGGCGAATACGTCGGACAGGTTTGCCGATATGCCGGCTTGCTTGAGTGTATCGTATGCCCGCATAGGTTCGGAACAGATAATGCGGTAGATGCCGTATTCTACCGTATCGGAAATGGTGGAAGCGATAAGCTGAATGTTTGCTTCCTTCAACAGTTCGAGTACCTGAAGCAGTGTACCCGATTTGTTTTCTACAAATACAGATAATTGATGGACGGTCATATTTTTTGAGTTTTTGAGTTTTTGAGTTTGTTAGTTTTTAAGTTTGTTAGTTTATTAGTTTTTGAGTTTGTTAGTTGGTGAGTTTGTAAGTTTATAAATTCATGAGTTTATGCTGATGTAAAGCTAAAGGACTCAAAACTCAAGAACCCAAAAGCTTAAAAACTCAGGAACTCAAGAACTTAAAAACTTAAGAACTTAAAAACTTAAATCAATGTTTTTCTTAAGTCTTTTACGCGCACGGCCTTGCCTTCTTGCTTGGGCAAAGTGCCTTTGGGTACCAACTTCACCCGCGGAGTAATCAGAATCTCGTCTTTCAGCTGGCGGGTGATTTCCTTGGTCAGCTTTTGCAGGAAGCCGTAATCGTCGGTAAAGTCGTTGAGCTCTACTTCTACGGTCATTTCGTCGTTCGCTTCCAGGTTGGTCAGCGTGATGAGATAGTCGTTTCCTAACTCCTTGAATTGCATCAGGATGTTTTCTATCTGAATCGGGAAGATGTTTACACCCTTCAGAATCATCATATCGTCGCTTCTTCCTTTCATGCGGTCCAGCCGTTTGTGATGGCGTCCGCATGGGCATTCACCGGGAAGAATACGTGTTAAGTCACGTGTACGGTAGCGTAGGAGTGGCATTGCTTCGCGGTTGATGGTCGTCAGCACCAGTTCACCGATTTCACCTTCAGGCACCGGCTCCAGCGTATCGGGGTCGACGATTTCTACAATATAATAATCTTCCCAGATGTGTAAACCGTTTTGTTCAGGGCATTCAAAGGCTACACCCGGTCCACACATTTCCGACATGCCGAAGGAATTATAAGCCTTTACGCCCAGCATATCTTCAATGCGTCGGCGTTGTTCGTCCGAATGAGGTTCTGCTCCGATAATCAACGTGCGGAGTTTCGTGTCACGGCGTGGGTCAATGCCCATTTCTTCCATGACCTCGTAAAGCCGTCCAGCATAGCTCGGGATGGCATGCAGGGCGGTAGTTCCGAAGTCGGTGATGAATTTAATCTGGCGTTTCGTGTTTCCTGCTGCAGCGGGAACGGTCAGCATCCCCAGCCGTTCGGCGCCGTATTGGAATCCCAGTCCGCCGGTGAACATGCCGTAGCCCGAAGAGTTCTGGAAGATATCTCCCTTGCGCAACCCTACCATATACAGGCAACGTGCCACCGCATTCGCCCATTCGTCGAGGTCGTGCTGGGTATGCAGGATGACTGTGGGTGTCCCCGTGGTTCCACTGGACGAATGCAGGCGTACCACTTCATCCAATGGCACTGCCGAAAGTCCGAAGGGGTAATGATCGCGCAGGTCTTGCTTGGTGGTGAAAGGAATCTTCTGCAGGTCATCCAGTGAGCGGATGTCTTCCGGTTTCAGCCCTATCTCGGCAAAGCGTTGTTTATAGAAAGGAGAGTGCATGCAGCGTTGTAGCGTCTGTTGCAGCCTCTTCAGTTGAAGTCGTTCTATTTCCGGGCGGGACATGGTTTCCAGTTCCGGATGTAAATACATTTGTTCGTGTCTCATAGCTTTTCTTTTGACGTTTTCGCTTGCAAATATAGGCTTTTATATGAAAAATGGAGAGTTTATCGCGAAAAATCTTTTAATTTGACGCGTTTCACTCTCCGATGATACCGTTTTTATGTCTGTTCTCCGATACCTATTCCAGTCTGCCCGTAGCCCGCAGGTATTCCGTTTCGTATATTTTATATTGGGTTTGGGCTTCGATGAGGTTGCTTTGCGCCTGTTGCCATTGCGATTGGGCATCGAGCAGGTCGGTCAGTGTGCTTAGGGCGTTTTTATACCGCTCCTGCATTACCCGAAGGTTCTCATCGGCTTGGCGTGCTGACAGTCGGGCAGTCTGTACCATATTATATCCGTCCGTTACGTTCTGCACCGCTTGGCGTGCCTCGATGCTGAGCAGACGTTTGTTCTTCTGCAGGTCGAGCCGGGCATTTTCGAGGTCGAACCGGGCTTTCTTCATCTTCTTCAGCCCTTCTCCCCAATGGAACAGGGGGATGCTGACCGATGCCATCACCAAGCCCAGCCCATCTTCAAACTTTTGCGTGAACGGGAAAGCGGTTCCGTCGGCATCGTAATTCATTCCTTTCAGTTTGATGTTGCCATAATACAGGTAGCCTGCCGAGAGTCCGATTTGCGGAAGCACGTCTGCGCGTGCCATCTTCACTTGTTGTTCGCCGGCTTCCACCTGTTTGTTCAGCAGTGTCAGCTCAGGACGGGCGGCGATGCTTTCGTCCATGTGCTCCGGAGCAGCGACTTCGATAAGTGTGTCGAGAGGCACGATTTCGGTATCGAGCGGTTGTCCCAGCACGTTGCATAACGCCAGCCGGCAGAGGTCGAGTCCGTTGCGCGCTTTTTGCAGTTGGTAACGGATTTCACTTTGTTTGGTTTGTATGCGGAGCAGGTCGTTTTCCACACCCATCCCGGCCGCGAGCGCCACTTCCGCTTGGCGGCATATCGTGTCCATCTGGGTCCGGTAACTGCCCAACATCTGTACTTTCTTTTCTACCGCAATGTAGGTCCAGTAAGCGTTGTCGGCATCGGCAATCACTTCCATTCGGGTTTTGCGCCGGTTCTCTTCGGCACATTCCTTGCCTATCCGTGCCAGCTTGTTTCCGGCGATAATCCGTCCTCCGGCATATAGGGGTTGCATCAGTGTGATGCCTGCCATGTACATCCCCCGCATCTGGAGTTCCATTCCCATCATGTCCATGTCTGTCATATAAGTGCCGGTGGCTGTCCCGTCCAGTTTGGGCAGGTAGGTCCGGAAGGCGATTTCCTTATCCAGTTCTGCCTGACGCACCTCGTTGTCGGCACGTTGCAGGTCTTCGTTGTGTGCCAAAGCCATTTGGCGGCAAGTTTGCAGAGTGAGTTCAAGGGGCTCGTTTGCCATTACAGGCAAACAGCAGGCAATGGCGAGTGTTATCAGTATTCTTTTCATTTCATTGGTTATTTTTTTACGTGAAACAAAGCAGTGTAGAACAAGGGCAGCAAAATCAGGGTGATGATTGTACCGATGGTCAATCCTCCCATAATGGTGACTGCCATCGAACCGTACATCGGGTCGCCCACAAGCGGAATCATTCCGACAATGGTGGTGAGTGACGCCATCAGTACCGGGCGTACACGCGAGACGGTCGCTTCTACTACGGCTTTATACGGTGCGCACCGCTCTTCGGTCTGGAGGCGGTTGATTTCGTCTACCAGGACAATCGCGTTTTTTACCATCATGCCTATCAGTCCCATCATGCCGACAATAGCCATGAACGTGAAAGGCTGGCGGAACAGAAGCAGGGCAGGAGTGATGCCGCAGAACGCGAAGGGGAAGCAAATGAGAATCAGAATGACCTTTTTCCAGTTGTTGAACAGCAACAGCAGGATGCCTAAAATCAGGAAGATGGTGAGCGGGACGAATTTCAGCAGGTTGGCGATGGCATCGTCGCGCAGCTCGTTCTCGCCTACCCAGCGCATCTCGTAGCCTTCGGGAAGCGGGATGGCTTCTATTTCTTCCTGAATGCTTTCTTTCACCTTGGCAGGTGTTCCGGCATAGAGGTCGGTGTTCGGATCACATTCCGCCTCGATGGCACGGCGTCCGTTCACGCGGTTCACCACGTCTTCTTCCCAATCTATCCGTACAGGTCCGGCAATGCTGCTCAAAGGCACACATTTGAACACATCGTCTTGGATGTCGGCGGCATTCTTGCTGCCCGACAGTATGCCTTGCAGGTCTTCGTCGGTCAGCCTTGCGTTCATGGTGCTCCATACCGGTATGGTGTTCAGGTCGGTTATCCGGCTTCCGTCGGCATTGCGCACCATCAGGTTCAGGATGATTGTCCGGTCCTGGTCGGTCAGTATTCCTGCCGGCATGCCGTCGGTAGCTGCCAGCAAGGCATTGCCTACGTCACTGCGTTCGATGCCTGCCCGGAGCGCATCGGCACGCATATAGTCCACGCTTAGGGATTTTGCCAACGGTTTCCAGTTGTTTTGTACGGAATAAGGGTCGACATACGGACACCGGCGCATAATCTCTTCTGCCTGTTGGCTTAACCGGCGGAGCACGGCAGGGTCGGGACCCGAGAATTCCACTTCTACCGTATGCGAGGTAGAGATGGAGAAATTGTATTTCCGCATCCGGATATAAGCGTCGGGATAACGCTTCCGTAGTTCCTCACGCAGGTTAGGCAATAGTTTCATCACTGTGGCGTAATCCTTACAGTCCACCATCAGCTCTCCGTAGCAGTCTCCTCCCGAGGTCATCGGACGTACCAGGCAATAGTGCGCGGGTGCGCTTCCCATGCTTGCGGCTACCCGTTCCACTTCCGGATATTCCCGTAGCCAGCCGCTTATCTCCAACAAATCACGACGTACGCGGTCGGGGCCGGATTGCGAAGGCAGGTAATATTCTACGACGAACTGGCGGTAATCGAAGTCGGGGAAAAAGAGGTTTTTCACTTTGGTCATCCCGAAGATGCATAGAGCGAGCACAATGCCTGCCACGGCAAGGGTGAGCCGGCGGTGTTCAATCAGTGTCCCGATGCTGCGCCTTACAAAGCGGTGTACGGGAGAATTGAGCACTTCTGTCGGTTTCCCTTGTTTCTTGTCGCGGAGGGGAAGCCACGATTTGGCACATATCGGAACCTGAATCAGAGCCAGCACCCAGCTTGCCAGCAGGCTGACGCATAATACCAGGAATAAGTCACGCGCGTATTCGCCTGCCGAGTCGGGCGACAGGTAGACCGCGATGAAGGTGGATGCCGCGATGACCGTGGCTCCCAGCAAGGGCATTGCCGTGTTCCGCCCGATGCGGTAGAGATAAGTCTTCGGTCCGAACCCCCGCTGCTTGTCTATCAGGATGCCGTCCATGATGACGATGGCATTGTCTACCAGCATACCCATTGCTACGATGAAAGCTCCCAGCGAGATGCGTTGCAGGGTGGTTCCGCACAGCAACAGGATGGGGAAAGAGACCGCGATGGTCAGTATCAGTCCGAATCCGATGATGACACCGCTGCGGATGCCCATCGTGAAGATAAGCACCAGGATAACGATGGCGACCGACTCGATGAGGTTGACCATAAACGAGCTGATGGCTTCGTTCACCTTGTCGGGCTGGAAGAAGATTTTTTCCGTTTCCATGCCTGCGGGCATGGTCTGCATCACCTGCGCCAGCTTCTTGTCTACCTCAGCCCCTACGTCGGGCACGATGGCGTCAGCCTCCATCGCAATGCAGATAGCCAATGCCGGTTTTCCGTCGACAAAGAATCCGTTGCGTTGAGGCTCGGCGTAGGTACGTTCTATCTTTGCCACATCGCCCAGCCGGACTTGTTTCCCGTCGAATGTGCCTATCAGCAGCTGGCGGACGTCCTCTTCATTTCGGACGGCATTGTTCACACGCACCTGCAGGCGGTCGTCTCCGGTTTCATAGTCTCCTGCCTGGACGGTCTTTCCTGCGTTTTGCAAAGCCATCATCACCTGCACCGGCAATACGCCGTTGCGGGCTATCAGGTCTTTCGAAAGGATGATGTTGATTACTTCATCGCGGTTTCCTACGATGTTGATGCGCTTCACGCCTTTCACGTTCATCAGCTCACGGCGCAGCATCCGGGCGTATTTGTAGAGTTCGGGATACGAATATCCTTCGCCGGTAAATGCGTAGAAGATGCCGTATACGTCCATCATGTCGTCTACCACCACCGGGTCGTAACACCCCTGCGGAAGCCTGCTTCGCAAGTCGTTCACTTTCCTGCGGAGCAAGTCGAAGTGCTGTTCCAGGTCTTTCAGCAGTACCGTCATCTGAAATTCGACGGTCAGTATCGCCATTCCGCTTTGGCATTCGCTTTTCACTTTCTTCACGTCGGGCAGGTTGCGTAACTCGTCTTCCAGCAGTTGTGCCACTTCCAGTTCTACTTCGTGGGCACTGGCTCCCGGATAGGGCACCACTACCATGGCTTGTTTTACCGCTACGGCAGGGTCTTCCAGCTTGGGCATCTGCATAAATGCCAGTATTCCGGCTACGATGATGAATACCGCAAATGACCAGAACAGGGTGGGGCGCTTCATGAAAAATTCCGTTATTTTCATCACAGCAGCCCTCCTACATTGGTCTCAGCCGGTTCTGCCAAGATGTTCACTTTTTCGTTTTCTTGCAAGGCGCTCACTCCGGCTTTCACGATTTGTTCGTCTCCTGTCAGCCCCGATGAGATAATCGCTTGCCCATCCTCGTCTATTCCTTGCAGGGTGACCGGGGTTTGATGCGTCGTCGAGTCTTTGCCTACCGTCCATACGTAGGTCTTTCCCTCGGCTTTGCATACGGCGTGTACAGGCAGGATGAAGTTTCCGCTATCCGTTTCCGGGCTTATGCGGAGTTCGACGTCGGCATTCATTCCTGCGGTCAGGCTTTCTGCCGTCTTCCCGTCGAAGGTCAGCCGCATGCGGTACAGTTGGGTTCCGTCTGCCTTCGGCGTGATGCTGAGCAGCTTCATCGGGAGAGGTGTTTTACTGTTTGTCCGGCACCGGATGTCTTTTATCTGGCCTTTTTGCAGGTAGATGTCTGCCGGAATGTCTAGTTCCACTTCGAGGCGGTCTGTATTTAATAAGGTAAAGACCGGAGTCCCGGCATCAACCATTTCCGCCGGTTCGAAGTTCACGCTTTGGATGTATCCCGAAGACGGAGCCTGGAGCCGGGTATAGTCCAGCTTGTTGCGGTTCAGTTGCAGCTGCACCTTGAGCTGGCGCAGTCCGGCTACCGCTTTTTCGTAATCGTTTTCCGAAATGCTTTTGGCTTCATACAGTTGTTTCATCCGCGCCACTTCGTGCTCCAGTTGCTCGGCTTGCACCTGCAAGGCTTCCACGCCCAACTGATAGTCGGCATGGTCCAGCTCGGCGATCAGTTCCCCTTCGCGCACGAAGTCGCCTTCCTTCACGTAAATGCGCTCTATCTGTCCGGCGGTCTTGAATCCCAGGCTGATTTCACGCGCTTCTTTTATTCTTCCGGGAAATGATTTCACCAGTTCGTTTCCCATGGGGAGCGGTCGGATGCACATTACGTGGTGCACCGTTTCTTTTTCAGATTTGCTCTGCTTGCATCCGCCCAAAAAGAGGCAGGCGGGCAAAAGAATCAGGATTGTCTTTGCATTCATATCAGATTGTTTTATAAGGTTATCGTTGGGTTGGTTTCTTCTTTTTTACAAAGATGCATAAATCCGATTGGATAGACACGAGCTATGGGACGGACAAACAGGTCAAAAGGTCGGATTTCCGATAAAAAACCGATTCGATTGCCTGTTTATTGTGTCAAAAGGAATATTTTTGTGGCTTGAAACGAAAAAGCGGACAAAGATGAAGAAAGAAGACTATCCCTTGCAGGACCGTTTGGAAATGATGATGCTTCCCATATCCGATCGTACCCTTACTTGGGGAGAAGTACTGATGCTGGCAGACAATTTCAACCAGCCTCTTATCGGGGAAGAAGAAATCGCCCCGTTTATGTCGCGGACATATCCCTTTAAAGTGATGTTCACGATGATACAGCTGTGCACCGAAGGGTATATGCGCTTCCGGTACAATCTGCAGGAGTATGTCATACGGGCAGGAACGGCCATTATTATCCAGCCCAACAGCTTCGGCGAGTGTCTGGAGGTGAGCCAGGATTTCCGTGTGGCATACATCACGTATAAGGACGACAGTTGTTTCGGCGAGAAAAGCTCTTCTTTTCTGACTCAGTTCCGGAACCGGCTGACCCGGCAAACCTTGATTCCGCTTTCGCCTGCCGAGATGGAAGAATTGCTGGAAGTGTACCGGATGATGCGGAAAAAGATGCTTGAGCCTTATACAGATTTTACGCGCGAAGCGCTGATAGGCTATCTGCAAGTGATGTTGGCGGATTGTTATCAGGCGCTTTCGGCTGTGCTCGAACTGGAAGTGAATGAGGGGATAAGCCGCCATCAGCTTCTTTTCGACCGGTTTCTTCACCTGTTGCAACAGCACTATGCCGACGAGCGGAGCATTTCGTTTTATGCCGGCAAGTTATGTATTACGCCCAAATATTTCTCGCAGGTCATTTATCAGGCGAGCGGCAGGCACGCCGGAGAATGGATTAAGGACTATGTCATCCTCGAAGCCAAGGTGTTGCTGAAAAGCGGCAAATACACCATTCAGCAGATAAGCGACAGGTTGAATTTCCCCAATGCTTCTTTCTTCGGCAAGTATTTCAAGGCGTCGGTAGGCTGCTCTCCACGCAGTTACCAGAAAGGAGCCTGACCCTACGCTTTTCTTTTTCGGCAAGCTGTCAATGTGTATTCGGACAACTGGAAATTCATTTGTATACGGTTTCATTTTATGTCCTCCAATCGGAAAACGTACGTCCTTGATATGGAAAACGTATATCCCCCGATTGGAGGACGTACGTTTTCCATATGGAGGACATAAAATTCAAGGGCATGCATTCAGGTTTCTTATGGGTTGGAAAGACAAGGTTGTATGCTTTCAAAAACTAACTCTTTAAGCCGATAGGTAAATATTTTGCAGGCATTATTGGGATATTACGAATAAATTGTTACCTTTGAGCTTTCTAAAAATATGAAGAACATGAAAGTCGTTATTTTGCAGACAGATATTCGTTGGGCAGACCCAGAAGCGAACCGGAAGCGTGCTGAAGGGATGATGGATGCCCGTCCGGGCGCCGACCTCTACGTGTTGCCCGAAATGTTTTCTACCGGATTTTGTACGCAGCCCGAGGGGGTGGCAGAGTCGGAATGCGAGTCGCTCCGCTGGATGGAGCGGCAAGCGAAAGAGCGGGGATGTGCTCTTGCGGGAAGCGTCGCCACCGAAGAAGGCGGTAAATATTATAACCGATTTTATTTTGTCACGCCTCAAGGCGAGGTGGAATGGTACGACAAGAAGCACCTCTTCACCTACGGAGGCGAGCACAAACGCTATACGCCGGGAGACAGGCGGGTGGTGGTGTCGTATGGAGGCGTGCGCTTCCTGCTTGAGGTATGTTATGACCTGCGTTTCCCCGTCTGGTCGCGCAACCGGGGAGATTATGACGCCATTCTTTACGTGGCAAGTTGGCCCACCTCGCGCGTAGAGGCGTGGAAGACATTGCTCCGTGCGCGTGCCATCGAGAACCAGTGCTATGTAGTAGCCGTGAACCGGGTAGGAAAGGACCCCGCTTGCGAATATTGCGGAGGGAGTGCCGTGATAGACCCCTACGGCCATACATTGGCGGCTTGCGAGGACGGATGCGAGGAGAGTGCCGAAGCTACGGTAGACAGGGATGCGTTGGACGCTTTCCGGAAGAAGTTCCCGGTATCGGACGATGCGGACGGATTCGATTTAAGATGAGAAGTTTGACAAGGTTTTTGAAATGAAAATACGATACAATGAATAATAGCGATAAACTTTTGTTGTTGGGCGACCAGGCGATAGCTTTGGGAGCCATTCATGCGGGGATTTCGGGGGTGTACGCCTATCCCGGAACCCCCTCGACCGAGATTACGGAATATATACAGGATTCGCCTTTGGCAAAAGCCAGAGGGTTGCACAGCAGCTGGTGTACGAACGAGAAGACCGCAATGGAAGCGGCTTTGGGCGTGTCGTATGTAGGCAAGCGTGCCCTGGTGTGTATGAAACACGTGGGGATGAACGTATGTGCCGACGCTTTTGTCAATTCGGCCATCACGGGTGTAAACGGAGGTATCGTGGTGCTGGCGGCCGATGACCCCACGATGCATTCTTCGCAGAACGAGCAAGACTCGCGCTTCTACGGCAAGTTTGCCATGGTGCCTATCCTCGAACCTTCCTCGCAACAGGAGGCGTACGACATGATGGCGTATGCCTACGAGCTTTCGGAACGGGAGAAGTTGCCCGTACTGATGCGTATCGTTACCCGCCTGGCACATTCGCGGGCGGCGGTGCAGGTAAAGAGCACATTCCTCGACGTGACCTGTACGGGTAAGAAATCGGTGCCAGCCGACTGGGTATTGTTGCCTGCCAACGCACGCCGGCGATACCTGGAGGTGATAGCGGCCCAGCCCCAATTGATTCACCTGGCGGAGACTTCGCCTTTCAACAAGGCGGCATTCCATGAAGGCAGAGCCGAGCGGGGCATCGTGGCTTGCGGCATCGGATATAATTATGTCATGGAGAATTATCCTGACGGATGCCCGTATCCGATAGTGAAGGTGTCGCAATATCCGCTTCCGATGGAACAACTGACCCGCTTGGCGGATTCGTGCAAGGAGATGCTGGTGGTAGAAGACGGGCAACCTTTCGTAGAGGAACAACTGAAGGGATTGCTCCCGACGAAATACATCGTGAAGGGTCGCCTGAGCGGAGACCTGCCCCGTACGGGCGAGCTGACTCCCGATAGCGTAAAGGCCGCCTTAGGCATTCCGAGTGCCGAGGTGTATGCTTCGGCTCAGAACGTGGTTCCTCGTCCGCCTGCCTTGTGTGTGGGATGCGGACACCGCGATGTGTACGATGCCCTGAACCGGGTGGCGGCGGAATATCCCGACGCAAAGATATTCGGCGATATCGGATGTTACACCTTGGGCGCGTTGCCTCCCTTCCGTGCCTTGAACAGTTGCGTGGATATGGGCGCGTCCATTACGATGGCGAAGGGTGCGGCGGATGCCGGGCAATTCCCTGCCATCGCGATTATCGGCGATTCGACATTTACCCATTCGGGCATGACGGGCCTGCTGGATGCGGTGAACGACAAGGCGAACATCACGGTGGTGATTTCGGATAACCTGACCACCGCCATGACGGGCGGTCAGGACTCGGCAGGCACCAATAAGTTCGAAGCCATTTGCCTGGGGCTGGGTGTAGAACCCGAGCACGTGCGGGTGGTGGTGCCTCTCCCGAAGAACATGGAAGAGATTACCCGCATCATCCGCGAGGAAATCGAATACCGGGGCGTGTCGGTCATCATCCCACGCCGTGAGTGCATACAGACATTGAACCGTAAGTTGAAAAAGAAAAAAGCAGAAAAGAAATGAAAACAGATATCATACTTTCAGGGGTAGGCGGACAGGGTATCTTGTCCATCGCTACCATTATCGGTGAAGCCGCCACCCGTATGGGGCTGGCGTTGAAGCAAGCCGAGGTGCACGGGATGAGCCAGCGCGGAGGAGACGTGCAGTCGAACCTCCGCCTTTCGGACAGCTCCATCGCTTCCGACCTTATTGCGTTGGGTACGGCGGATATGATTATCTCGCTGGAGCCGATGGAAGCCTTGCGCTATCTGCCCTATCTGGCAAAAGACGGATGGATTATCACTTCGTCCGCTCCTTATAAGAATATCCCCAATTATCCCGACGAACAAGCCTTGGCGGACGAGTTGAAGGCGCAACCCCACGTGGTATCGCTCGATGTGGAAGGACTGGCTAAAGAGAACCACGTGCCCCGTTCGGCGAATGTGATTCTGCTGGGCGCAGCCGCTGCTTTCCTCAAGATATTGGATGCCGGCACCTTGCGCGAAAGCGTGGGGCGTATCTTTGCGTCGAAAGGGCAGGAAGTGGTAGAGATGAATTACCGTGCCTTCGACATCGGGCACGAATACGTGAAAAACCTTAAACTCTCCAGCCTATGAGCCGTGTATTCAGCGAAGAATTGGTGGCGGAGGTGGCACGCGAGATGAAGGTGGCCGACCTCCAAAACGCCACGATAGGCGATGTCTTGCTTGTGGCATCGCGCCTGGAGCAGTTGACGGGCATTCCGTTTATCCGCATGGACCAGGGTTCGCCCGGGCTTCCGGCGAACAAGGTGGGCATTGAAGCCGAAAAGAAAGCCCTCGATGCGGGGCTGGGCGCGCAATATCCCGCCGCGGCAGGTGTGCCCGAACTGAAAGAGGCGGCATCGCGTTTTGTGAAAGCGTTTATCGACATCGACATCTCTCCCCGTGCCTGCGTACCTACTACGGGATCGGTGGCGGCGTCGTTCGGGGCTTTCATCGCTTGCACGCAACGCATTCCGGGCAAGGATAAAGTGTTGTTCATCGACCCGGGATTCCCTATCCAGAAGTCGCAATTACGCATTTTAGGCGTGAAGTGGGAATATTTTGACATTCACGATTTCCGGGGCGAGCCGCTCCGTGCCAAGCTGGAGAGCTATCTCTCGAAAGGGGACATCGCGGCTATCGTCTATTCCAATCCGAATAACCCCGCGTGGATATGCCTGGAGGAAGAAGAGCTGAAAATCATCGGCGAGCTTGCCACCCGCTATGATGCGGTGGTGATGGAAGACCAGGCTTATTTCAGCATGGACTTCCGCCATCCGTACGGACGTCCGTATCAGGCACCGTTCGTGCCTACCGTAGCGCGATATACCGATAATTATATTCTGATGCTTTCCGCCTCGAAGATATTCAGTTATGCCGGTCAGCGCATAGCCTTGGCTTGTGTTTCCGACGCGCTCTTCGACAAGCAATATCCGGCATTGGCAAAGCGGTATGAAGACTCGGGCGTGTTCGGTTCCACCTTCATCGCTTCTATCCTTTATATGATTACTTCGGGATGTACCGCCACTACCCAATACGGAATGGCGGAGATGCTCAACCGCTCCGTGACGGGAGAAATCAATTTTGTGGAAGATGTGCGCGAATACGAGCGGCGTGCCAACCGGATGAAGCGGATATTCACGGACAACGGCTTTACCATTGTGTACGACCGTGATGTGACTCAGCGGGTAGGCGACGGATTCTTTTTCACGCTGGGGTATCCGGGCATGACGGGAGGCGAGTTGCTTCTGGAACTGATGTATTACGGTGTGAGCAGCATCTCGCTTTCTACTACGGGAAGCGAGCAGCAAGGGGTGCGTGCCTGTACCTCGCGGATGCGTGAAGAGCTTTATCCGGTGCTGGAAGAGCGGATGAAGGCTTTCCATGAGGACCATCCGTGAATCTCTCCGCGTATGATTGGCTATGACTGAAGAACGGCGAACGAATAACGAATGAAAATATGATTTGGAATCCCAGCAAAGAGTGTATGCCGCGCGAACAATTGCGCGAGCTGCAAGGCAAGCGGTTGCAGAAACTGGTTGCATACGTGTATCACAACGTGCCTTTCTATCGGCACAAGATGCAAGAGATGGACTTGATGCCCGAAGATATCCGGAGCATCGATGATATTGTGAAATTGCCTTTCACCACCAAGCAAGACCTGCGCGACAATTATCCGTACGGGCTGATGGCGGCACCGAAATCGGAGGTAGTGCGGGTACACGCTTCGTCGGGCACGACGGGCAATCCTACCATTGTGGGCTATACGCGCAAGGACCTGGCGGTATGGTCGGAAGTGATGTCGCGATGTCTCTCGGCATACGGGGTGACGCGCGATGACACTTTCTCCGTAAGTTATGGCTATGGGCTTTTTACCGGCGGACTGGGCGCGCATTACGGCGTGGAGAACCTGGGAGCGACGGTCATACCTGCCTCTACGGGGAATACGGAAAAACACGTGCGGCTCATCCGTGACTTGAAGATAACGGGCATTGCCTGTACGCCTTCGTATGCCCTCTATCTGGCAGAGACGGTGGACAAGATGGGTATCGACAAGCATGAGCTGAGCCTGCGCATCGGTGCTTTCGGGGCGGAACCGTGGACCGAACGCATGCGGCTGGAAATTCAGGAGCGGTTAGGTCTGAAGGCGTATAACCTGTATGGGTTGAGCGAGATTATGGGACCGGGGGTGTCGTGCGAGTGTGAGGCGCAAAACGGGTCGCATATTCACGAAGACCATTTCTATCCTGAGATTATCGACCCTGTGACCTTGGAGCCTTTGCCGAAGGGAGAGCAGGGAGAACTGGTGTTTACCACCCTGACGAAAGAGGGAATGCCTTTGCTCCGCTATCGGACGAAGGACCTTACCTCCCTGATGCCGGGAGAATGTCCGTGCGGACGTACCAGTGTGCGGATGACGCCGATTATGGGACGAAGCGATGACATGCTGATTATCCGGGGCATCAACGTATTCCCGTCGCAGGTGGAGAGCGTGATATTGAGCATGAAAGAGTTCGAGCCTCGCTATATGCTGGTAGTAGACCGTGTGAACAACCTCGATACCCTGCAGGTGCAGGTAGAGGTGCGGCGTGATTATTTCAGCGATGACATCAGTGCGATGCTGAACCTGAAGAAAGCCCTTTCGGACAAGTTGAAGAGCGTCTT
>ULRR01047431.1_pt1 | contig 37248 bp, 32 predicted proteins | sample 1955651 | NCBI WGS metagenome assembly ULRR01 (sample SAMEA4835688, study PRJEB28245) | human gut metagenome | biome: gut microbiome; material: fecal sample | place: Denmark | collected 2008
TCGCCGCTTCATAATAGAAAACTTAGTAAAAGCGATTATTCAAAAACAAGTTAAGTAGTTGTATTTTAAATACTTCGTGGTATGGAAACAGTTTTTATAAAGCATACAATGCTTTCTGCATCTTGCCACATAACAACGACAGACCATTGCTGCTGAGATTCGTCCAGAATACTGCCGTTACACCTGAGAAAAGGTACTTTTATAACTTTCATGCGATTGTCATGAAGGGAACATGAGGTATATCGTTTTTTAGCTAGTTAACAAGGCTTTTTTGAAACGCAGATTATTTTTTCACCACAAGATTACACAGACTTTAATTAAACGAAAAATTAAGAATAAAGAATGAAGAATCTGTGCTTTAAATGTATTGAACGCAGAGACGCTAAGACGCAAAGTTTTTTCTTTTTAGGAGTTAAGTAGTTAAGAAGTTAAGGAGTTAAGCCAATAGTTCTATTAATGTATTCAGAACCCAGTCAACTAGTTACCTAGTCAACTCGTCAACTAAAACAAAAACCTCGTCAACTCGTCACCTGATACCTTGTCAACTATAATACTTTAACTTCTAACGAAACGTAGCGGAGTGATAACTTCTTTAACTTCTCTAACTCCTAAAAGAAATAACTCCTTTAAAAAAAGCCCCATCCATGACCCCTGATAAACTTAACCATGTAGACTATTGCTGGTACATTGTACGTACCCGGCCTCGTCAGGAAAAGAAGTTCGTGGAGATTTTAGAGCAATACAAAACAAAATCCCAAAATATACTTGAGATTTATGCTCCTACGCATACTACCGTCAATATTTATCACGATGGGAGCAAGAAGCAAGCCCCTCTGTTTGCAGGAATTGTATTTGTACTCGCTACCCAAAAGTCATTGATGGATTTCATGAAAGAACACTCCCTGAACGGTGTTATACAATACGAACGTAAAAAAGAAGAAGAGGGGAAAACACGTATGCGGATTATCCCCGAAGAGCAAATGCGCGCTTTCAAGGATTTCAACGAGAACTATGCCGATCAAGTAATCATTCTAGAACGACCTTATTCCGACTATGCGTTCAATCCCCAAACTGGTGAATCCAACGAGATTGTACGTGTTATCGATGGTCCGCTAAAAGGTCGCGAAGGTTATATCGCCCGTTTCCGGAAAGACAAACGACTGGTATTTCAGATGCAAGGACTGGAGAAAAATAGTTTTCTTACTGTCTCTCTTCCCAATGTATGGAACTTCCATGTCGTCCGCCTACACAATGCCGAAGGCGACCGTTTATCCATCGGTACAGAAAAAGGACGTGCAGTCGATTTACTTATCGGCATCCTGCAAGCCTGCAAGTATGGAGCACGCACCCTACTCATGCTTTACGAAATAATCAATAGTCTCACCATCAAGCCCTCACTGGTATCTCTCTGCCAAGAACTTTATAAAAAAGGAGATACCTCATTAAGCCTTCGCCTGGCACAAATAAGTAGCAGCGAGGCAGAACTTATCCTTAACCTCGTACGCTATGAGCATGACAATCCGGGATACATAAAACAGAACTGGCAGCAACTTGTTCTCCGTCCGTTCCTTACTCCGACATCTGGAATCGAAATAGAACCGGATAAGGACGAAGCAGAACTTCAACATAATGATTTTACGGAAATCATCACCAAAGTCAATATTACAGAGGAGGTCTATTATCCCAGTAAAAAGACAGACGGGTCTACCACCACTACCTATTATACCCACATAGCTATCTTGGCGGATAGGGAAAAGAAAGAATACACTCTTTTTGCCAACTGGAACGATTTTCTTGGCGAATACTTCCTGACAACAGGAAAAGCCAATGAAAAACTGGTAAATGGAACAACCCAAATACTTCATGAGGAGGGGAAAGTAAATGAGAAGAAAGAAAAACTCATCGAATCTTTCCGCAATTATGCCCCTACTCTATATAAGGTACTGACTGATGCTGATTCGCCGGTAAAAGTCATACCAGATTTCGTAGTTGGTAAAACAACTCTCCATGTAATGGCAATAACGACAACAGATATCCATAACGGGAAAAAAGAATTGATACGTACAGCCACTGCTATCTGCCAAGAGATAAACACCACTACCCACCTGGCTATATGGCGAAGGTATCTCAGGACAGTATGGCTGCATCAATAATTTGTTTTTTAGAAAGTTGACAAAGCTTTTGTTTCTAGGTGACTAGTTGACTAGGCTTTTAGATAGTTGACAAGGTATCAGTTGACAAGTTGACAAGGCTTTTTTGAAACGCAGATTTTAATTAATTGAAGAATAAAGAATCAAACTCTGTGCCTCTGTGTCTCTGTGTTTTTTTCTAGGTAACTAGTTGACCAGGTACTAGGGGACTAAGTTTTGAATACCATTAGCAAAACTATTGGCTTAACTTCTTAACTACTTAACTTCTTAACTACTTAACTCCTAAAAAGACAACTTCTTTAACTCCCTAAGAAATAACTCCTTAATAAAATAAATATGCCTCCACTTAACGACTTCACATCCGAATGGCAGAAACGACACCATTTTCTTATGAACTTGGAAAACGACGCACCTTTCTATCATGAGGTTTACATACACCTGCAGGATATAGCACGAAAACATGCCGGACATCAAGATGACGCATGCCTTTTCCACATCCTGATGTACATCGAAAATTCTGTATCTATCGGTATCGATGCTTGTTACGAACGTATGTACCGTAGTTTGGGAGATATAGTTTTTTATTGGTGCAGGCAGATGGACATGGATGCCCAAGGCACTTCCCTTATACAACATCTTGTGTCGGACGCTATTGCCGATGCTCCGGCAAGCAGCCTCCAGCAATGGCTGAAAGAAAGTATCCTTTCGTGCACATTCAACCGCTTGAAAGAAGTAGCGCTTTTCTTTGCCCGACAAGACACGACCTTTTCTTTGATTTATCCCGACCTGCAATTCAGAGAGAAAGTCTACCTTGAGCTTACGGGTCAAGACGAAAAGAGCGCTTGGAACATGCTTTGGTCAGACATCGCTTTCAACTGGCACGACAAGCAGGGAGTTACTTTGCTACAGAAAATAGCAGAACGGTTTGAGATAAAAAGCAACGATACAAATGTGCCTCGTTATCTTCACTCCCTTCATTCGGAACGGCTGGACGCTTATCTACCCATCGCTTCCTCAACAAACGGAGTGCTAACCTTAATGGACAAAAACAACCGGGTATTCGAAAACGTCGTATGTACTCCTCCACTTCCTGCAAACGGCAAACAGCCATGCTTCATCGGGCAATTGGTGACCTACCTCGACACAACTTACCAGAATGGTCCGGGTCTGTGGGTTGATAAAGAAGCGTACGGCCGTTGGAATGGTACCCTTTTGTGGAACAATATCGAAGAAAACGAAAAAGAGAAAGCCAAAAGAACATTTTTCATCACTCCTTTTGGCAAAAGAATCAGTCGCTATGATGACCTGTACACGTGCCACAACGAAACAGACGGAACCTATCCGGACGAACCCAACCTGTTTAATTTTCTGGAATGGCTGACACCCGTATCCAGATGATGTGTGCCAACAATAAAAACTAAGTAAAAGCGTTATTTTGCAGATAACATATCTGCATACTCTATTACGAACCAAACACAGAGACACAGAGGCACAGAGTTTGATTCTTTATTCTTCATTCTTAATTCTTCATTTAATTAAAATCTGCGTTTCAAAAAAGCCTAGTCAACTAGTCACCTCAAAAACTAACGAACTCAAAAACTTAAAAACTAAAAAATAACCAATGAGAAAACCAATCCTCAGTTTTATGCTACTCCTGTGCCTGCTATTCGGCTCAAACACCTATGCCCAGTCACAGATGACCGACCAACAAGTATTGGAATATGCCAAGGAAAGCCTGGAAGCCGGCAAAGACCAACGGGTCATTGCAAGTGAACTGGCGCGCCGGGGAGTAACCCGAGAACAAGCAGAACGGGTAAAAAAACTTTATGAACAGCAACAAGCAAACCAACAGGGTAATGACAACAGACAAACTGCCAGCCGTCTGCGTAACCGGGCAGAAGAAAACAGTCCATTTGCCTTGTACACCGATAGCCTGACAAGAGACACCCTACCCTCTTCCGAACGTGTTTTCGGTAGAAATATCTTTCATACAAAGAACCTGACTTTCGAGCCAAGCGTCAATCTGGCTACTCCTCCCGACTACCGGTTAGGTCCTGGCGATGAGGTGATTATTGACATCTGGGGAACTAGTCAGAACACGATACGTCAAGAAATCTCTCCTGATGGTGTCATCAATATCGAAAAAATCGGACCAGTCAGCCTAAGTGGTATGACTGTGGACGAAGCCAACGACTACCTGAAAAAAGTACTGGGCAAGACATATAGCGGACTGGACGAGCCCGATGGAAACTTAGAAATCAACCTGACATTAGGAAATACCCGTACCATCCAAATCAATGTCATGGGGGAAGTCATGCAACCAGGAACCTATGCCCTTTCAGGCTTCTCTACCGTCTTTCATGCCCTTTACCGGGCAGGCGGTATGAACGATATCGGCAGCCTGCGCAATGTACAGCTGGTGCGTGGCGGCAAGAAAATCGCCACCATAGATGTGTACCAGTTCATTTTGAAAGGACAAGCACAAGATGACATCCGGCTGCAGGAAGGCGATGTAATCATCGTGCCTGCCTACGAAGCACTGGTACAGTTCAAAGGGAAAATAAAACGCCCCATGAAATACGAGATGAAGAAAGGAGAAAACCTGACCACCTTAATCAAATATGCCGGCGGTTTCACATCCGATGCTTATACAGGCTCCATGTGTGTCATCCGTCAAAACGGCGAGGAATACGAGGTCAATACCGTCAAAGAGCCAGACTATTCTGTTTATACCATGCGTAACGGCGATGTGGTGACCGCCGAAGCCATCCTGCGACGCTTTGCGAACCGCCTTGAAGTGCGGGGTGCCGTGTACCGGCCAGGTATCTACCAGCTGGACGGACATATCAATACCGTGCGGGCACTCATCGAGGAAGCCAAGGGATTGATGGGCGATGCCTTCACCAATCGTGCTGTGCTGAAGCGTGAGCATGAAGACCTCACCTCGGAAATCATTAGTGTAGACGTACGCGGCATCATGGCAGGAAGCAGCCCTGATGTCCCTTTGCAGAAAAACGATATCCTTTATATTCCCAGCATCCATGACCTGAAAGACTATGGCGATGTCACAATCTACGGCGAAGTGGCACGTCCGGACCAGTATGCTTATTCAGAGAACATGACTCTGGAAGACCTTATTATACGGGCAGGCGGACTGATGGAAGCAGCATCCACCGTGCGTGTGGATGTAGCACGGCGCATAAAAGACCCTACAAGCACACAAGCCACCGACAGCATCGGACAAATGTTTACCTTCGCCCTGAAAGACGGCTTCGTAATCGATGGAGAACAGGCATTTACCTTACAACCATACGACCAGGTGTTCGTAAGACGAAGCCCGGGATATCAGGCACAGCAAAATGTGGTAGTAAAAGGAGAAGTCACATTCGCAGGCACATACGCTCTGACGCATACCGAAGAACGTTTGTCCGACATCATGAAGAAAGCCGGAGGTGCCACCCCCAAAGCCTATCTGAAAGGTGCCAAACTGACCCGAGTGGCGAATGACGAGGAAAGAAAACGGATGAGAGATGTTATCAAACTGATGAGCCGCCAGTTCGGTGAAGCCATGATGGACTCTCTCGGCATCAAGGTAGACAGTACATTTACCGTGGGAATCAACTTGGACAAAGCCATAGAAAATCCCGGTGGCGAATATGACCTGGTATTGCGTGAAGGAGACGTTATCAGCGTGCCCAAGTTGAACAACACGGTAAAAATCAACGGTGCAGTCATGATGCCCAACACGGTAGGCTATCTGAGTGGCAAGAATGTAAATTACTACTTGGAACAGGCAGGAGGCTATGCCCTCAATGCCAAGAAAAGCAGGAAATTCGTTATCTATATGAACGGACAGGTAGCGCGCATCAAGGGCAACGACCGGGATAAAATTGAACCAGGTTGCGAAATCATCGTGCCCAGCAGGAAGAACAGAAGAGTCAATGTAGGTGAAATCCTAGGTTACGCCTCTTCCTTCGGCTCGCTGGCAACCATGTTTGCCACCATCACTAATTTGATAAAGAATTAAATAGTTGACAAAGTGACAAGGTTTTGTAATTAGGAGTTAGAGAAGTTGTTTCTTTTAGGAGTTAAGGAGTTAAAGAAGTTATCACTCCGCTACGCTTCGTTAGAAGTTAAAGCCAATACTTCTGCTTGCTTAGGAGTTAAGGAGTTAAGAAGTTAAGTAGTTAAGCCAATAGTTTTGCTAATGGTATTCAAAACCTAGTCAACTAGTTACCTAGAAAAAAACACAGAGACACAGAGGCACAGAGTTTGATTCTTTATTCTTCATTCTTAATTCTTCATTTAATTAAAATCTGCGTTTCAAAAAAGCCTTGTCAACTTGTCAACTGATACCTTGTCAACTTAAAAACTAAAAAAACTAAAAAACTCAAAAACTTACCAACCTTTCATGGAAGAAAACAAACATTATCAAGAACCGGCATACAAGCCGGAAACAGAAGAAGACGATGAACTGGAAATCGACTGGATGGATATCCTGCGCCGTATCATCGCCATACGCAAAAGCTTATACAAGGCAGCCGGCATCGGACTGGTTGCAGGCATCATTATTGCCTTGAGCATTCCCAAACAATATACTGTAAGTGTAACCCTTTCCCCTGAAGTAAGCAGTGGGAAATCAGGCAGCGGACTGGCAAGCATGGCAGCCTCTTTTTTAGGTACAAGCATAGGCTCAGACAGCCCCGACGCACTGAATGCTTCGTTAGCACCCGACATCGTAGCCTCTACCCCATTCCTACTCGAATTGTTTAATGCCCGAGTCATCGACCAGGATAAGACTATCGATACAACCTTTACCGCTTATCTGGAAAAGGAAAAAGTTCCGTGGTGGGGCTATATTCTTAAAGCTCCCGGCATAGCGATTAGCGGCATCAAGTCCTTATTGGGTGAAAAAGAAAAGTCAACAACTGAATCTGCCCCCAAAGGAACTATTGAATTAAGTGAAGAAGACGCAAAGAAACTGGAAAGCCTGCGCAAACTGATTACAGCAGAAGTTGATAAAAAGACTGCCATTACCACGCTGACGGTTACGCTGCAAGACCCTAAAGTGACCGCAACCGTGGCCGACAGCGTAGTAGCCAAACTTCAACAATACATCACAGCCTATCGTACCAGCAAAGCCAAAGAAGACTGCGCCTATCTGGAAACACTGTATAAAGAACGTCAGCAGGAATACTACGAAGCCCAGCAGCGCTATGCCCGCTACGTAGATGCCAACAGCAACATGGTTTTCCAAAGTACGATGGCCGAACGTGAGCGCCTGCAAAACGACATGAGCCTTGCTTATCAGGTGTACAGCCAGGTAGCCCAACAACTACAGATAGCCCGTGCCAAAGTACAAGAAGAAAAGCCGGTATTTGCCGTAGTAGAACCAGCCGTAGTCCCTTTGCAACCGTCCGGGACCAGCCGGAAAATCATTGTGATTGGAATCATCTTCCTGGCAGTATGCGCCACAGGTGCCTGGATGCTGTATGGGAGGGCTTATTGGGGAAAGTTTAAGAGTGACCTGAAGAACGAAGCCTAAATTAAAGACATATCAAAAAATGGCCATGAATTTCTTAATACACCAAACGTGTAAAAAATCGATTTTTTTATTTACTTTTGTACCATGTAAAATAAAAGCAGGATAAGAAAGACAAATCGGTTATGAAAGTTATTTTTCTTGATATAGACGGGGTGATACAGCCTACATGGAAGCAAGAACGCTTCGAGCATTTAGGCGAAATGGAAGAAATCGCCAAAAGACTTGACGCGGAAATTCCCGGATACGAGTATTACAAATTTGTGACAGCCGAAAAATATCCGGGAGTCAACTATACTGCTTATACCAGAAAATGCGGTCTGGGTGCCGTTTATTTCGATTGGTCAAAAGAAGCCGTCGGATACCTTAGGGAAGTGCTTGAACAATATGACGCGAAAATTGTTGTCTCGTCAGACTGGAGAGACGGAGGAGAATTTTTGATAAAATTAGTTTTAGCTGTTCACGGACTTGACAAATATTTCTATGGCATGTTGGAAGGCTTGTCCTATTCGCCTAACGAGCGGCAAGCCCGTGCGCAAAAATATTTTTATTCTATCCGGAAAGAAAGAGAACCTTACGATACAAGAGCAGCCGACATTCGCGACTATCTGGACCAACATCAGGAAATCACCGCATACGTGGCCGTTGATGACCTGAATTTAGGCTTCCCCGTGGCGGGTCATTTTGTCTATTGCGATAGAGGCACGATAAAACAGAAAGAATTCCAGCAGATGAAAGAACTGATTGAAATAGAAGACGGTCCGTACCCGCTCAATTATCCATCAAACGATTAAAATTATGCGTACATTTCTGCAACAAACAGCCGGAGCGACATTCTTCCGCGGATTATCTATGACTTTTGCCGTCCGAAAAGACCATGTAGAATATATCATGAAGATATCAAATGGTTTTTATGGTGTCGTCAACTTCCTTTTTTATGGCAAGGATCAAGTCATGCTTTTGGCTGGTTGGGGAAGTTTCTTCAAGCGGGTAACCAATCACACTGACAAAGACAAGCTATTCCGCATGTTGGACCGTTCTTGTCCGGAAGTGGTGAAACTCTTCACAGGCGAATCAGGTTACGAAGTGGTGACCTTTCCCGCCGGTGACATGGGAATATGCAAAATCCTCCCGACCGACACTTCCCGCACGTTGATAGCGATTTTGGGTGATCAGACATTAGTGGAAGAAGCAAGCTTGCTCATCAACTATTGCTTGAAACTTTACCATGAAATAAATGACCATTGCCCCTTCCCCGGATGGAAACAAGGGCTAATGGAAGATCTCTGACGCATACTTATCTCCTATAAATGCATACTGCAAGCAGAGACGGATGAGTCTAAAACCTCCATCTTACTAGACAGATTACTGAATAAGAAGCTGTGTAATCAATGGTAAAAATAATAATCCGCGCAAAACTTTGTAATTCTAATCTGAAAATTTTATCTTTGTCGGTAAACAACGGGGTATATTTGTATGAAAACTACACGAGAATATTTACAATTGTTGAAGGACTATAAAGAAAGTCGGGGTATGCTTTACGGCATATCACGTATCGGTATATTCGGTTCGGTAGCCCGAGGCGAACATACGGAAGGAAGCGATGTGGATATTTGTGTAGATTTGAAGACCCCCAGCCTGTTTAGCCTGGTTCATATCAAAGAAGAATTGTGTCAATTATTCGGTTGTGAAGTAGATGTGGTCCGTATGCGTCAGAACATGGATGCTTTGTTGAAACAAGACATTTTAAAGGAGGGCATCTATGTATAAGGAAGAGCATGTTTTACATCTTCTGCGGAAAGTGGAGCAGACGTTGGAGCGGATTATTCATAATTCCGAAGCAATTGATTCCTATCATTATTATTACAATACTTCGGCAGGTATGGAACGTTTGGAAAGTACTTGTATGCTGCTTATTGCAATAGGCGAGAGCATAAAAGGAATAGACAAACTCACTCATAAAGAATTGTTTCCTCAATATCCGATGGTAGACTGGAAAGGTGCTATGGGGATCAGAGATATAATCGCTCATCACTATTTCGATTTGGACGCGGAAATAGTGTTTGATGTAGTAAAAAATAATCTCCCGCAAATGCTTGCGACCGTCAAGGAAATATTGCTGGCAATAGAACAAAAGGAACAATAAATTGGAGGAAACACAGAGATACGAAGGCGTAGAGCTTTTTCTAGTTAGAAATTAAAGGAGTTAAAGCCAATACATCTGCTGATGTTTTTAATATTTTATTGAACGCAGAGACGCAAAGTTTTTTTATTTTTTGAGAAAGCAAAGCGCACGGAGAGAATTAATAATTACTGAATAAATCCGTGGAATTCTGTGGTGAAAATAATAATCCGCGAAAATCTGCGTGAATCTGCGTTTCAAAAAACCTTATCAACTATTAAACTTTAACTTCTAACGGAGCAAAGCGGAATGATAACTTCTCTAACTTCTAAAAGAAATTAAGTGCAAAGGCAAACGCAGCTAGGTGCGAAGGCGATTGCAACTAAGTGCGATGGCAAACGCAGCTAGGTGCGAAGGCGATTGCAGCTAAGTGCGATGGCAAATGCAGCTAAGTGCGAAGACAGTTGCAGCTAAGTGCAAAAGCGCGTAACGGTGATTAGAGCAGATTTATAGGAAGTGAATTTGGAAGAATGGCTGAAGTGAGGCAAGTGTTAGGTAACTAGTTGACTAGGTTTTGAATACCATTAACAAAACTATTGGCTTAACTTCTTAACTTCTTAACTACTTAACTCCTAAAAAGAAAAACTATTGGCTTTAACTTCTAACGAAGCGAAGCGGAGTGATAACTTCTCTAACTTCTTTAACTTCTAAAAGAAAAACTTTCATTATCTTTGTCCTAACTAATCCAATAAAGCAAGATTATGGAACAGCAGGCATTGAAACTATACCCGGTAGGGATTCAGACCTTTTCCGAACTCCGTGAAGATGGCTATCTGTATATCGACAAGACGGAACAAGTCTATCGCATGACACATTCCGCCTCCAAGTATATGTTTCTCAGCCGTCCCCGCCGTTTTGGAAAATCCCTGCTGGTCAGCACGCTGCAGGCTTATTTCGAGGGACGGAAGGAACTGTTTCAAGGTTTGGCCATGGAGCGGTTGGAAAAGGAGTGGACGTCATATCCCGTGTTGCATTTCGATATGAGCCTGGGTAAGCACATGGACAAGGACGCCTTGAACCGCTACCTGCATAGTCAGTTGCAGGACAATGAAATCAGTTTGGGTATCACTCCCCGTGAAACAATCGATGTAAACATCCGTTTGGGAAACCTGATTAAGGATACTTATAGGAAATATAATTCCCAGGTAGTGGTGCTCATCGACGAATACGATGCCCCCTTGCTCGACGTGATGCACGAGGACGAGAATCTGCCCGTGCTGCGTAACGTCATGCGCAATTTCTACAGCCCCCTGAAGGCCTGCGGTCCTTACCTGCGCTATGTCTTCCTGACAGGTATCACCAAGTTCTCCCAGCTCAGTATATTCAGCGAACTGAACAACATTGAAAACATCAGCATGGACGAGCAATATGCTGCCATTTGCGGCATCACGGAAGAAGAGATGCGCTCGCAGATGGACGCGGACTTGGAAGCGTTTGCCGCCAAACTTCATACGAATAAGGAAGGTCTTCTGACCCAACTGAAAGCCAACTACGACGGCTACCATTTCACATGGCCTTCGCCGGACATCTACAACCCTTACAGCCTGTTCAACGCTTTCAACAAAGGCAGGATAGATTCTTACTGGTTCGGCAGCGGCACACCCACTTACCTGATAGAAATGTTGCGCAAATATCAGGTGACTCCTCAACAGATAGGAGGTCGCACGGTGATGGCCTCCGCTTTTGACGCGCCTACCGAGCGCATGACGGACATCACGCCCTTGCTTTACCAAAGCGGTTACATCACTATCAAGGATTATTCTCCGTTGACCCGCCTTTACCGGTTGGATTTCCCCAACACCGAAGTCCGTACAGGGCTAATGCAGTCCTTACTGCCCAATTACGTACATCAGTATACGTCTGATGGCCTGACGACAGTAGCCTTGTTTTATGAGGCGCTGACCAAAGACGATATGGACGGAGCCTTGCGCCTGTTGCAGCAGTTCCTTCTGACCGTCCCCTATTGCGACAATACCGATTACGAGGGTCATTACCAACAGATGCTCTATGTCATCTTCAGCCTGTTGGGGATGTATGTGGATGTGGAAGTACGCACTCCCCGTGGCAGGGTGGATGTGGTGATGCGCACCGCCCATACCTTATATATCATAGAGTTGAAGCTGGACAAGAGTGCCGAAGCCGCCCTGCGCCAAATCGACTTGAAGAACTATCCCGAACGCTTCTTCCTCTGCGGATTGCCGGTAGTGAAAGTAGGTATCAATTTCGATGGTGAAAAGAAAACATTGGGGGATTGGGTGATACAGAAATAATAATAAAAAATCAATAAACGCTAATCTTATGTTGTCACCTCACCGCCAGCAACTGATAGATGCGATGGAAGCCCACTTTCAATCACTGTGTGCTCCCGAACAAGCATCCCGACGAAGACCACATCATCGTGTCTCACGCCCTGTTTTGGGTGATGAGCAGATCTTTGGTCAAGAAGCTGCCCAAGCTCAAGAGCTTCTACCTGCTTCGTAAATTTGAGGAAGAGATGCTTACAGCTTACCTCACCGAGTCAGAAGACTTTCCAGAGTTGCTTCGTGCCTGCAACATTGTCTTCGAGGGTCTACCCTACGAATTGTCGCAAGTCATGCACAACCCGGTCACTGCCAAAGTTGCCCGCCGGCTACAGTCTGTTGCCATTGTTGCCATAGGTTAGGGAGGCGACATGTCCGACGACCAAGCCATTGAGATTTTAGACGACTTGGATTTCAAGAACAACGTTGTATATTCTTCCCAGATTGAAGATTTGCTGCCTATACTGAAAAAGATGGCAGAAGAAGAACTGAGACAGGGATAAGTAGGAGTATATTCCACTACAACATGTTTTTCAACGACACTCAGTTTAGGGCATAATACAATCGGCACGTAGCGTGGGTCATTTCTCCAAGAAATTTCTCTAGGCTCTAAACAACATAAAGGAACTCCCCAGATATGTGAACAGAGGAGATGTCCGGATAGATAACAACCTACAAAGCCATAACCAAAGCACTTCTGTGTTAACCCTTACAAAAAACATCTCTTCCAATCAACTTCCTATCTACCCATAACCCTCTGTAAATACTGGGGGTTAAGGGGTGTGTGCATAGGGGTGGATGCTTACTATTTTAAACGTACCGACTGAAAAGCAAGGGGTACGTCTGAATTGGACGCTTATATTACATAATTAATGATGCAAAACAATAGGAACGCAGTTGCCCAAGGTGTTGTTTGGAGCGGAATCGAACGTTTTTCCGTACAAGGTGTACAGTTCGTACTGTCATTCGTCATTGCACGACAACTGTCACCTTCTGATTATGGTCTTATTGCTATGCTAGGCATATTTATGGCCATCGCACAGAGTTTTATTGATTCCGGGTTTTCCAATGCGCTGATTCAAAAGCAGGACAGGACAAATGTTGATTATTCCACCGTATTCTATTTCAATGTAGCGGTGGCAGTTGTGATGTATTTTCTGTTCCTTTTCAGTGCACCTTGGATTTCAGCTTTTTACAATGCTCCGCTGCTCACTTCCATTATAGGCTGGGTAGGTCTGAACTTTATTATTTCATCACTGGCTACTGTGCAACGAGCCAAGCTGACGGTAGAACTGAATTTCAAACTGCAGGCCTATATTTCCATTGTTGCGGTGGTGATAAGCGGCAGCATGGCTGTATGGATGGCTTATAACGGTTATGGCGTTTGGACGCTTGTTTATCAGACATTACTAAATAATGGCATTACAGTACTTCTCTTATGGCTGACTGCCCGTTGGTTTCCTTTAAAAGTCTTTTCTTGGAAATCCTTTAAAGAGCTGTTTAGTTTTGGCTCCAAATTATTGGCAGGCGGACTTCTTCACACAATTTATGCCAATATGTACACATTAATTATAGGTAAATTCTTTAATGCCACTGATCTAGGTTACTTTAGCAGAGCTTTTTCTATCACACAATATCCTTCTACAAATATTACCGGTATTGTAACAAGAGTAACCTATCCGGTAGAATGTCAACTGCAACAGAATAATGAGCTGCTACAACAGAAATATTTCTCTTTTATCCGTTGCATTGCATTTATTGTGTTTCCTATGATGACAGGATTGGCTGTTTTATGTGAACCGTTTGTTCGAATTATACTAACAGACAAATGGCTGGGTGTGGTACCTTATGCACAAATTATGTGTGCAGCCTATATGTGGGATCCAATTATGCGAATGACATGGGATTTGTTGAATGCCAAACATCGGAGCGATTACTCCTTAAAATCAGAAATACTAAAAAAAATAACGGCATTTTGTATCCTATTCGCAACAATACCTTTTGGTATAAAAATAATGTGTGTGGGGTTAATTCTTTATTCACTGGCAGACTTATTTATCATCACTCGTTTCGCTAAAAAATTGCTTCCAGCTGTTACCCTATCTGGTATTGTCAGGAAGCTTATGCCAATTCTTCTTTTATCCAGTTTGATGGGAAGCATAGTGTTATGCTTTCTTTACTATATCACGAATGCATGGATTGAGTTATTAGGCGGAATCGCTATAGGATGTATTACCTATGCAACAGGAGCTTACTTATTCAAATTTCAAGAACTAAAAATGATATTTCAACTACTAAAAAACAATCAGTAATGGATATAGTAATTTGTACAGACAATAATTATGTTATGCCTGCCGGAGTTTTGATTTGTTCTATTTGTGAAAATAATAAAACAGAAAAAATCAAATTTCATATCATTGGAGACAATACACTATCAGAAAAAAACAAGCAATCTTTACTTGAAGAAATTCAGCACTATCATCAAGAAGTATCCTTTTATTGTGCTGACAGCAGCCTGAATTATCTACTGCCTGTTGGACACAAAGACCAATTACAACATATAACTGTAGCAGCTTATTATCGACTATTTTTAGCTAATATATTACCTAATGAAATTAACAAAATATTATACCTAGATTGCGATATAATAGTGCGTTATAGTTTAAAGGAATTATGGGACACAGATATAACTAATTATGCAGTAGGTTGTGTAGCGGATCAATGTGAAAGCTTAATACTCTTTTACAACAGGCTAAAATATCCTCAAGCCCTTGGATATTTTAATTCTGGTGTTTTACTTATTAATTTAGCATATTGGCGTAAATACAATTTACAGAATGAATACCTGTTTTTTTTAAAAAAACATCCTGATAGAGTTGTAAACCATGATCAAGATATATTGAATTATATTTTAAGAAATAAGAAAAAAGCTCTACCTCTAAAATATAATGTGCAAAATGGTTTTCTATGCAACCAACTACAAATATCATGGGAATACGAAAAAGACTTGGAAGAAGCCATTAACAAACCGTACATCATCCACTATTTAGACAGAATAAAACCATGGATGAAAGGGTGTGATCATCCTTTTAAATCGGAATTTTTTAAATATCGTCAGTTGACACAATGGAAAAATACTCCTTTACAAAAATGCAAGGTCAAATTACCGATAAAAAAAAGAATAAGGTATTTGTTAAGCAAGCTGGGGCTTGTATCAAAACACTATGATTACAGAAATGATCTCAAATTATCCATATAAAACAAGTATTGTAATTGTAAGCATCTCAACCAGACGTATTGCCAACGTAAATACTTATGGCTACCGTCACATTGTAAACATAAATGCATTTAAACAAACTATCCAAAAAGAATAGTTAGTTTACTTAACTTGTAGAAATACATAATAAATCAGTGTAAATATTCAGACAAACAAAGCAGGTTAAAAACATAGCTAAACTACTGAGATTAACAAAGGTATAAAAAAGATAAGATAAAAATCGCAATAACAAATTTGGTTAATGAACTAAAACATAGTCACTAGTCAACTAAAATCTACACTTCAATGCCTTGCATGAAATATACAAGACATAAAACTAATCGAATTTTAAGATTAATTTAGATATTCTACCAAAAGTAAAGGAAGCATCTGAATTGTGTACTTGCATAAAACTAATATATATAATGGAGGATCAATTGTGGATATATAACGCATATGATGTATTTGCAAGCTATAGTACGGGTATTAAATTTGATTATATCTGTATCTATGTCTTTTTAGCTATTATCACTTTATATTATGCAAAAAAATTAAGCAATTCAAATAATACATCATGGAGGAGAGATGCCATCATTTACAGTTTGATATTTTCCGTAATAGAAGGAGTAAGGTATTTGCGAGGAACAGACTATCTTAATTATGCTTTATACTATAAATATGGCATATATGGGTATGATGTTGAATTTGTATATAACATCATTCAATCATTATTCCATTTAATAAATCTTCCATTTTGGTGTTTACTAATATTTTATTCATTTTGTTGGATTTGGGGGTTGTTAATTTTGGCAAGACATGAAGGATGCAAACATATTAAATATATATTACCAATTGCTATAGTATTTGCTTTACAAGGATTCGAATGTTTTGTACGTCAAAGTTTTGCTTTCTCTTTTGTCTTTATCTTTATACTATATCTTTTAAAAAAGAAGTATCTTAAAGCTTCGCTATTCGCTCTCATATCTTTATTTATTCATAGTGGAAGTATTGTCTTCATCATAATCATATTGGGAGTCTATATGTTGAAAAATCAATTGATTAATTCGAAAATATACACATGTGTCTATTTGCTCTCGACATTTATTTACAAAGCACAATTACTTACCGTTGTCAATGCTGTTTTACTGATATTTCCATTTCTTGATGATAGTCTTATTGGGGGATATATGGCAAACGCAGATCGTTGGTTTGGGGACGATGCTTTCCGAGAAGCATATACCAGGGGGTTATTATCAAAAATCATGATTGCATGTTTCGATGTGTCAATCATGGTTTTATCTTATTCCGCTATAAGAAAAGTTCCCAGAAGCACCTCTAATAGCAACATAACCTTTTATTATAATTTATTTTGTATCACAAATATTATGTTGCAACTATTCTATAACTATGAACTCCTTAAACGTTGTTTCATGACATTTTATATGTTTGGAGCCTTTCTAATCGTGTTCATTTTACAATATCCTCCCAAAAACAAATACGAATTATTAATTCGGAAATATCTCATTTTATTTACAATAATTTATTATATAAAAATAATATTGTTGTCCGGTAATCAACTGTTTGTTTGGGACGCTTTGGGAAAATATAATTTTAATTTATAAAATGCTCAATATGAAACAAATCGGAATTGTAGTTGTTACATACAACAGACTTGAAGTATTGAAAAAGAATGTGCAATCTTTGCGGAATCAAACTTATTTGAACAAACAAATCATAGTCATAAATAATGGCTCCACAGACAATACAAAACAATGGCTGGAAGAACAGGCGGATTTAATTGTAATCCATCAAGAAAATTTGGGAGGAGCCGGAGGCTTTTATACAGGTCTAAAATATGTTGCAGAAAATAACTTTGAATATTGCTGGTTTATGGATGACGATGTTGTATGTCAACCTACAGCTTTAGAAGAATTCATCAATGTAACGCATAGCCTTTCTTCTCAAGATTGGGGCTTTTTGTGTAGTACTGTAATTGATACCAATAATAATCTTACGAATGTTCCGGAAATTGATTTCAGAAAATCTCCCAGTAAGGAACCAAATTGGGGAGAAAAGTTAGCAATCGGCTTAATAAAAGTAAGACAAGCAAGCTTTGTTTCTGTTTTTGTGCAAACCAAAAGTATCTATCAATATGGATTACCATTAAAAGATTTTTTTATCTGGGGAGATGATACAGAATATACATTAAGACTTTCTAACCATTTACCTTGCTATCAAGTTGGAAAAAGTATAGTGCAGCATCTGAGGACTATGACTCAAGGTTTGGATTTCTTGAAAGAAAAAGACCTCCATCGATTACGACTTTATTTCTATATGTATAGAAATCAACTTTTTTTGGCAAGAAATGGTTATTGGAGAAAACCATTACCCATATTGCGATTCTGTCTATCGAAAGGACTACTACTGCTAAAAGCTATATTTACATTAAAATTCACTCATGCTAAGATTTTAATTCATTCTCTTTTAAGAGCACCTTTTTTCCGCACAAACATAGATTTTCCGATACAAAAATGATTGTCGTGCGTAATTTAGATTTTATACGTTGTATTGGTTATTATTTGTGTAATTTTCATACATTCTATGGGGCACACAATTGCATTATTAAGATCTGATTTATTGAAAATCAGAAAGAATGATTCTATTTTAAACTGGATATCCGCTTGTTTTTTGAATCAATCTTTCAAGCGAATCCTAATCTATAGACTAGAATATACATTAGGGGGTAAAAAAAACTTACTAATTACTTCATGGATATGCAAAGCAGTAAGCCGTTTGTTATCTACACATTATAATGTATATATTGATAAAAAAGCAATTATTGGCAAAGGTTTTTGTATTTCACATTGCTTCTCTATTATGATTAGTGAATGTTCCATTGGCGATAACGTAACAGTAATGCAGCAAGTTACAATTGGTAGCTCCAGAGGTGGAAACAGGGCTGGTTTTCCTACAATAGGCAGTAATGTATTTATCGGATGTGGGGCAAAAATTATAGGAAAGGTTAAGATCGGTAATAATGTTGTTGTAGGTGCAAATGCAGTTGTAACAAAGGACATTCCTGATAATGCAATTGTAGGTGGTGTACCCGCGAAAATTCTTAATTTCAATGGTGCAGAGGAGGTTCGTTATTGGACGCAACCTATTTCTGAATATGAAAAATAGCCAGTATACATTCTGAAGTTTTGCCTGTATAATATAGCAATCTTCTTGAAAAATATAAATATGTATAAGCTTGGAAATTTTGAACTGCTATTTATCTGATATAAAAGTGAAACTTATCTGTTCCATATAAATTAATATGCGAAATATATCTTTTAATGTATTGCTTGCTCCATATAGATTGGATTTTTATAATTACCTATATGAGCATTTCAATTGTGAAATCTATTTTGAGCAAAAGGGGTTTATCGGACAACTTTTTTCTTCTGAAAACTTAGAAAAGCAATGCCTGTATACGCCCAAATATCTAAAGGCGAAAAAAATAGGTCATCGTAACATTGTTACCAACATAATGTCTGTGATTAAACGATATAATCCTAAAATTATTTTCGTTCCAGAATTTTCTATTACTACTATTCAAGTAATTCTATATAAGATGTGGAACCGAAAAAAAGTTAAGATTGTGTCTGTTTGTGATGATAGTTACGATATGATACAAGGTAATGGGTTTTCAAAATTACATCATTATGCACGTAAAATAGTAATGCCTTTTATTGATGAAATTATACTGGTAGACAAGAAAGCAGTGAAATGGTATCAACAAAAATATCATAAAGGAATATGGATGCCTATCATTAGAAATGAAAAAATAATGCTTCCATATTTGCAAACATTGGAAGAGAAAGCTAATGATATCAGGTGTATATATAGAAATAAAGCAATATTATTATTCGTGGGTCGACTGATAGATGTAAAAAATATTCCCTCGCTTCTACATGCCTATAAAGCACTACAAGATAAATATGAACTTTTCATTATTGGTGACGGGGAAAAGAAGGAAGAACTAAAGCTTCTTTGCGATGAACTGAGAATAAAAGTACATTTTATAGGACAACAGGAAGGAAATGACTTATATCGTTGGTATAAAGCAGCAGATATTTTCATCTTACCAAGTTATAAAGAAGCTTTTGGAGCGGTGACTAATGAAGCTCTATTGGCTGGATGTTTGTGTGTGGTTTCACAGAATGCAGGTTCCAGTTGCTTAATTGAAAATGGTATTAATGGATATACATTCGATCCTTATTCGGTAGATGATCTAATTCGTTCTATTGAAAAATGTAAACTGATACCTAATTTGCACAATGTATCTAACATGCAAGTTAGTTTTGTTGAATTAATGAAAAAACTTATAAGCCGTTTAAATAGTCTTTATTGACTTTACAGTGATACTATCGGAGTTTCGTCATGTTATTATTTATAATTTGATGTAATACTTATTTTGTCAGCTAACAACTCGTTACGATTGATATAGAGAAATTAAGAGTTAAAGGATATTATCAGATAAATTTGTTAATACAACAATGAAGAGTAAGAGAAAATAAAATTATGTCGAAATCTAAAATATTATTCATTCTCCACCTGCCTCCCCCTGTTCATGGAGCAGCAATGATGGGAAAATATATTCATGATAGCCGGATAATTAATGAGGCTTTTGATTGCAGTTATATTAACCTGACATTAGCAAAAAATTTGCAAGATGTTGGAAAAGGTGGATTCAGAAAACTGGTTAACTATTTATTTCTATTACGGCGAATATACAGAGCGATAAAATTATTTCAGCCTGATCTTTGTTATGTGACTCCCAATGCGAAGGGTGGAGCTTTTTATAAAGACTTTGTAGTCGTAATGATGCTGAAGGCTATGAGGCAGAAAATAGTTGTACATTATCATAATAAAGGAGTTGCAATACGTCAAAACAGAATCATAGATAATTGGTTATACCAACGCTTTTTTAAAGGGTTAAAAGTGATTCTTTTGGCTGAACCGCTATATAAAGATATCGGTAAGTATGTAGACAGAAAGAATGTGCTAATTTGTCCCAATGGTATTCCTATAAGAAAAGAGATTCCTAACCGAATAAATCATGAAGAATTTAATATCCTTTTCCTTTCCAATATAATGGAGGAAAAAGGAGTATGGGATTTGGTGGAATCCTGTCGAATTTTAAAAGAAAAGGGAAAATCGTTTCATTGTCACTTTGTAGGAAAATGGAGTGATATTACAGCGAACACTTTTAAAGACAGAATCGCTAATATGAATCTTGAAGATGCTATTACTGCTTATGGCGCAAGATATGGAGAGGAAAAGGATGTTTTTTTTCAAAAAGCAGATGTATTTGTATTTCCAACTTACTATAATAATGAATGTTTTCCATTGGTATTATTAGAAGCAATGGAACAAGGAATAGCTTGCATTAGTACGAATGAAGGAGGTATTTCTGCTATCATTGACGATAGAATAACGGGATATGTAGTAGAAAAGCACCAACCTCAGATATTGGCTGAGAAAATTGAACAACTGATGGAACAACCTGAACTTTGTAAGGCAATGGGCATAGCAGGCAGAAAAAAGTTAGAACGAGAGTTTACGTTGGAACAGTTTGAAAACAGGATGAAAAATATTTTAAAAAGCTTATCCTGAGTTCCCCTACCAATTTTTCCTTACAGATTTTGAAATAAAGTGTTCTTTTGTATGGCAAAGCCAATATCAATATACAGAAAAACCTGTTGATTGGAAAGCAAAGGCTATCAGCATCCACAAAAATCATCAAGTAATTCTTGAATCTGAAGCAGTGTCTCTTTCTCTAGCATGAAATAAGGGATGGCATCTTTTTCTCCATCAAAATAGAAAAAAATATGCTTGATGCCAGGTACTTCGGAATAGGTATAACATTCTATATTAATAATATGTAAATCGTGTAGGGTACACAGAAATGATTTACATTCTTGCTTACTCATCTGCGAATAGAGTTCAAAAAAGCGTTTTACGTTGAATTCTTTCATAACACCGGCAAATTGTAAAAACACTGCAATTTACTATTTTATTTTGTTCTTGTAATTATGTTCAGACTGAAATCTTTGTCCATCGTAGAAAGTATGGACGCACTGAAGACATTGCCGGAAGGCAAGGTCTTGATAAACACCATTAATGCACACTCATATAACACAGCACTGAAAGACAGTCTGTTTGCTGATGCTCTGATGAAGGGAGATGCGTTGATACCGGACGGTGCCAGCATCGTAAAAGCTTGCAAATGGATTCATGCCAAATCGCAGCCTAAAGAACGGATTGCCGGATGGGATTTGTTTAGTATGGAAATGGAAAGGCTGAACGAAAAAGGTGGGAAATGTTTTTTCATGGGAAGCAGTGAAAAAGTACTTGAACTGATAAAAAGGCGTGCCGCCATTGATTATCCGAATATTCAAATTGAAACGTATTCACCTCCATATAAGCCGGCATTTTCGGATGATGATAATAGACGTATCATCGATGCCATTAACTGGGCTAATCCTGATTTACTGTGGATAGGCATGACAGCTCCCAAACAGGAAAAATGGACGTATGAACATTGGGATGATTTGAAAATTCATTGTCATACAGGGACAATTGGTGCAGTGTTTGACTTCTTTGCCGGTACTGTAGAACGTGCCCCACTATGGTGGCAACAGCATAGCCTGGAATGGCTCTACCGCTTGATAAAAGAACCGAAACGGATGTGGAGAAGATATATTATCGGAAACACGTTGTTTCTTTGGAATATTTTAAAAGAAAGCATCAATAATAATAAAGTTTACTATTGCTGTAATCATTGATTAAACTTTAAAAAGTTATACAATTTTACAATATATTTAAACATAAAAACATGAATGTCATTCAAATTGTATCTCACTTCGATTTAGGAGGAGCAGAAAGGATTGCTATAAATATAGCTAAATCAAAACAAAACAATATTGATTACCATATGATTGAAGTAATAAAAGGCACATCCTCTTTTTCTAAAAAATACATTAAAGAAATGGAAGAGGCTGGAATACATTATTATACAAGTCCTTATTTATCAAGTAAAATAGGAATTATTATGTTCCCCTATCGACTTTATAAATTAATTAAATCGTTAAACCCGACAGCAATACATACACATACTGAAATACCAGATATAAGTTTATACTGGTCTTATATGCTCTATCCTTCGTTATTTAAAGGCATAAGAATAATAAGAACAATACACAATACACAATTATGGAACAAATGGAAAAGAATTGGACATATTGTTGAAAAATTCATGCAAAATCATAAGGCAAATATTAGTACAAGCCAGATGATAACTCAAACATATGAATCAGAATTCGGCACTGACAAAAATATCCAACTAATATACAACGGATTCTCAGAATCCCAGCAAGAAAAATATCCTAATATAGAAAAAAACAAAATCAATATTTTATTTGCAGGTAGATTCGTTAAACAAAAAGGAATACCCATACTAATTAAAGTAATAAAACAAGTTAAAAATAAAAATTTAGTATTTCATATAGCAGGAAAAGGAGAATATCATGATCTTCTTCTTCAAGAATTAGGAAATTATAAAAATGTTAAAATAACTTCTCCTATTTTTGATATAGCTAAATATTTAACATCATTTGACTATGTATTTATCCCAAGTGAATATGAAGGCCTTAATTCACTATCAATAGAATCTTCAATAAATAAGACTCTTGTGATAATCAATAACATTAATGGATTAAATGAAACACTACCTAAAGATTATATTTTAAAAGTAAATAATAATTCTGTTGAAGAATATATACAATTATTCGATGATATCATATATAAAATTAATCGGAATGAATTAATTAAAAGAACTTACCATTATGCTCAATCACATTTTAATTTAAATAAAATGCAACTAGAATACGAAAAATTATATCTACAACAATAAATAATATTATTATGTCTTTTCATACAACTTATAACCTCCTCATATTAAAAAAAGCAATCTGAATTTTATCATATACTGAGGTATTCCACCCATACAGCGTACTGTTTAGTCTCCCCTCTTTTATAGCTTTGTCGTCAAATATGAAAGACAATGTCTGGCTTTCAAAATCCACAACCGTAAAAAAATTTCCCATTAAGAGCGATTATGCGCGATTGAAACGGCTTCCGGTCAACCATAATCTGTACTTTGAAGAGCTTCCTACTTTTCATATCAATGTAAATGAAAATCATTCGTCCGGACATTTTAATTTAGACGATATACTAAGAAATTGTAAAATATCGCTTTTGATTTTATCATTCTGAATTTGATAGACATCCTGTATTTCGATTTTGGTAAAGGAAGTGACTATGTGTATCACGGTAGGAATCCTTTCATCGGTATTCATACGAATGATAAACTTTCGGTAACCGCTAAGGAAGAGAGTGTCATCATACAGAAGTTGCCGAATGAAATGTTTCCAGAATATTACCTGATACGTGTAAACGAGTTCAATCAAGTGGCGAAGACTCCGCTGGAAGAATGGGTAAAGTATCTGAAAACGGGGAAAGAATCAGGCATTTCCGCTGAAATCATTTCCAAAGTGACAGATTTTAGCATGGGAGAAATTGTAGAATTATAGCAGACGGACCCGAATAGATTACAACTATCCACTAAATTTTATTTTAAACATACCCCCTGAAAAGCAGGGGTATGTCAGAATTAGACGCTTACGATAAAAACATTATAAAAAAGGAGAATGTATTCCGAATAAATTCTCTATATTTGTGTTGGTACTAATTTTATAAAAACAACCGGCATGATGAAATATCCGATAGGCATACAGCAATTTGAGAAGCTCCGCAAGGAAAACTACCTTTACATAGATAAGACCGCACTGATTTATCAAATGGTCAACACAGGTAGCTATTACTTTCTGAGCCGTCCGCGCCGTTTCGGCAAGAGTCTGCTGGTTTCCACCCTTGAGGCTTACTTCTCGGGCAAGAAGGAACTGTTTGAAGGTTTGGCTGTCGAGAAGCTGGAGAAGAACTGGAAAACATATCCCATATTGCATCTGGACTTGAACATCGACAAATATGATACACCGGAAAGCCTGGACAAACTGTTGAACAGGTATGTGACAGCTTGGGAAAAGGTGTATGGCAGTGACCCTTCGGAACAGACATTACCTATGCGTTTTGCCGGAGTCATTGAACGGGCGTACAAGAGTTCGGGCATGCGGGTGGTTATCTTAGTGGATGAATATGATAAGCCGCTGCTTCAGGCCATTGGCAACAAGGAATTGCAAGAAAACTTCCGCAACACGCTAAAGTCTTTCTATGGGGTGATGAAAACGATGGACGGATGCATTCAGTTTGCCTTGCTGACCGGAGTGACGAAGTTCGGCAAGGTAAGTGTATTCAGCGACCTGAATAACCTGAGTGACATTTCCATGGATAAACGATATGTCTCGCTTTGCGGCATCACCGAAGAAGAAATCCATACTAACTTGGAAGAAGAACTGCATGAATTGGCTTCCGCACAAGACCTGACATACGAAGAGGTTTGTAAAAAACTGAAAGAAATGTATGATGGTTATCACTTTACTCCCTATGCGGAAGGCATATATAATCCGTTCAGCCTGCTGAACACATTCGACAAAAAAGAATTCGGTTCGTATTGGTTCGAGACGGGCACACCCACTTATCTGGTGGAACTGCTGAAACGGGAACATTACAAGTTGGAAGATTTAGACCATGTAGAAACGGACAAAGATATCTTAAACGGCATTTACGATAACGGAGATCCTATTCCGGTCATCTATCAGAGCGGCTACCTCACCATCCAAAACTATGACAAGGTGTTTGACATTTATGGCTTGGGTTTTCCGAACAAGGAAGTAAAGGAAGGTTTCATCAAGTTCCTGCTCCCTTATTATGCGAAGGAACCTTTTTCAAGTCTCCTACCCTTTCACAAATAAAAATAGCCAAAGGCATCACATGCAACCTAGACGGGACGGGATGTTAACTCTGCCGGACACTTTTACACGGATGGCACAGGCTTTTTTGCATAAGAAAAAGCTGTGCCAATCCCGTGTTTTCTCTCTATTTTATCCTTCTATCTCGCTCAATTCCAGCCAGCGAAGGCTTTTTTCGTCCAATTCCTCATTGAGTACAGGAAGGCGTTTCGACTTCTCTGTCAACTCTTCTACCGAAAGCGTACCGCTGCACAAGGCGGTCTCTATCGTTTTCTTTTCTTCTTCGAGCGCGGCTATCTCCTGCTCCAACTGTTCGAACTCCTTCCGTTCCTTGAACGTCATGCGGCGCTTGCCTTCGGGACGTTCACGCTGGGGTTTGCTTTCTTTCTTGACCTTCGGAGCATTCTCTTTCTCGAAAGCTGCCTTTGCCGCCTTCCAGTCGCGGTAATCTGTATAATTCCCCGGAAAATCACGAATATCTCCCTGCCCGTTGAATACCAGCAAATGGTCGACCACCTTATCCATAAAATAACGGTCGTGGCTTACAACAATGACGCATCCCTTGAAACTTTGCAGGTATTCTTCCAATACTTGCAGGGTAACGATATCCAGGTCGTTGGTAGGTTCGTCCAGCACCAAGAAGTTGGGATTCTTCATCAGCACCATACATAAGTACAGTCTGCGCCGTTCCCCGCCGCTCAACTTATACACATAACTGTATTGCTTTTCGGGCGAAAAAAGAAAATGCTGCAGGAACTGGGACGCCGTAAGCCGCTTGCCATTCCCTAACTCGATGACCTCCGCTACCGATGTGATGACATCGATGACCTTCATCTGCTCGTCGAACTTCAGCCCTTCTTGCGAATAATAGCCGAAGCGTACAGTTTCACCGATATTGAGCGTGCCGCTATCGGGCTTCTCCAACCCCATCAGAATCTTGATAAAAGTAGACTTGCCTGTACCGTTATTGCCGATAATGCCCATCTTCTCGTAACGGGAAAAGATGTAGGAGAAATCATCCAATATCGTGATATCGCCGAAACGTTTGCACAAATGGTCTGCCTCGAATATCTTCGAGCCGATATAAGAAGCTTTTACATCGAGCTTCACATTGGCGTCGTAGATGCGTTGCTTCGCCACTTTCTCCAGCTCGTAAAAGGCTTCTTCGCGATAGCGTGCCTTATGTCCGCGCGCTTGCGGCATCCGGCGCATCCACTCCAGCTCTGTGCGATACAGGTTGTTGGCACGGGCTATTTCGGCATTCGTGGCATCGATGCGTTGCTGGCGTTTCTCCAGGTAATAACTGTAATTCCCTTTGTACGAATAAAGCTGGCGATTGTCTATCTCCATAATCTCGGAACACACACGGTCGAGGAAATAACGGTCGTGCGTCACCATCAGCAAGCTGAGCTTGGAACGGCTCAGATATCCTTCCAGCCATTCGGTCATATCCAGGTCCAAATGGTTGGTAGGCTCGTCCAGGATAAGCAAGTCGGGCTCTGTAATCAGGACATTAGCCAATGCCACCCGTTTCAGCTGTCCTCCGGAAAGGTTCTTGACCGGCTGGTTGAAGTCGCGTATTTTCAGTTGCGAAAGAATCTGTTTCACCTGCCGTTCATAGTCCCATGCCTTTTCGTGCTCCATCCGCTCCAGCAGAGCATCCAACCCGGGATTGCCCGGAGCAGCCATACATGCCTCGTATTCTTTGATAAGCTCTACTATGGCATTGCCTTGATGGAAACAAGCCTCCAATACAGTCAGTTCGGGCGGATACACAGGGCTTTGCTCCAGATAACCGACACGCAAGTCGCGCCGGTAGGTGATTTGCCCTTCGTCGTAACCTTCCTTGCCCGCCAATATATTTAATAAGGTGGTCTTCCCGCTCCCGTTCTTTGCAATCAACCCGATGCGCTGACCTTGGGCTATGCCAAACGAGATACGACGGAACAACACCAAATCACCAAACGATTTTGTTAAATTCTCTACTTGTAAATAAGATATCATACATTCAATTTGAAAACCGGCTACCCTTCTTTATTCAGCGTCGCTTCCACTTCATGCTGAATGCGCGCGTATTCATCTTTCAGGTTGCACACTTCTCCACGCTTCATCTTCTCTCCTATCAAACGGGTGGGATAAACCATCACTTCCGTATCGGCAAAACGCAAGGCAGGAAACTCTTGCTTTCCGTCGATAACCGTCACCCAGTCCATTCCGTCCATCTCGTTGACCAGTATCGTACCAAAAGCAATGCCGAAACTTTCCCATGCCTGATACTGGTCGGGCTTATAACGTCCGCTATCTATCACTTTCTGGATACTTTCCACATCGGCTTTGCTTCCGGTAAAGTCTTTAGTCAACTGCTTTTTGATGGCAGACACCGCCCAATCGTATGACTCATTAATGAAATTGATTTCGAGTACCCGCACCGGAATTACAGCCTTCCACGGTTTCTCATCTGCCCGCTTTACCCGAAGTGAAGCAATGATTTCTTCAGCGACCTTGATGCTTTCTCCTTTCGCTACCGTGAACGAACATTCTACCGATACGGCATCCTGCCCCGTAATCCAGAAATGCGACGTGTACCAGCTTCCGTTCTCCTGAAAGCTTTCTGTAAGATAAACGCACTTCCACGGACCGACCTGTACCAGTCTGGCTCCCCGTGTATGTGCCAATTCATCGTCCATACACGCTTTGGCATATCCACGGTTGTCCCCACGATAGGCTGAAATACGGAAATTGCCCGTCCATTTATCGGGATTATAAAACAAGAAGCTTTCTTCGGTATCTTCAAACTCCCGCCAGCCGGACGGGTATGCCAGCGAGAACCACGAACCGGGTGATATATACATCCTTTTATTTTTCTCCATGTGTCATCGTGTTTTTTTGAGGATTGAAATCATGCCAATCCGAGTCTTTAAATCAGCACAGAGACCGATAGAAACTTTTATCAGCCCCTGTGGAAAATCTGCCTTATCGCACGGCGATGCATTCGATTTCTACCAACGCTCCTTTAGGCAAGGCTTTTACTGCTACTGCCGAACGTGCCGGGAAATCACCTTCGAAATACTTGGCATAAACGCCGTTCATCTCGGCAAACAGCGCCATATCCGACAGGAAAACCGTAGTCTTTACAATATTGGCTGTAGTCAGACCGGCTTCTGCCAAGATACTCTTGATGTTTTCAAACGACTGAGTAGTCTGTTCAGCTACACCGCCGGGAGCAAATTCACCTGTAGCAGGGTCAACCGGCAACTGACCAGATACAAAAACCATTCCGTTTGCTTCGATAGCCTGGCTATAAGGACCAATGGCAGCAGGAGCTTTCTCTGTAAAAATCACTTTCTTCATTGTTTCAATTAATCTGTTTAGGTTAATAATTTAAGCTTACGGGCATCTTACACGAATCAGCGGACAATCTTTCCCTTATTTCCTGCAAAAATCTGCATTTTATATAGACACCCGTAAAACATTGTCTAAATTCACCGCTAAATTAGCACTTTTCCACCAATCAAAAGGAGATAATCAAAAAAAAATTAACGAAAATATAGGGCATATTGAAAAAAATGCCTACTTTTGTCATGTCAAAGCGTGAGATAAACAAAAAATATTTTTGCAGACTCACTTCAAAACAAAATCAAAAACTAATCATTAAAATCCGTAATTATTGACAAGTGTAACGCATACCGACGCACATCCCTTGACGGATGCCTGCATCGTAACTATGTACGCTTACAAGTATTACACAATTCATTACAACCTATACTTATGTATAACATTATTCAATTAAATGACAAGGATTTATCCGAATTGCAAGAGATTGCCAAAGAGTTGGGATTAAAAAAGACCAGCACTCTACGAAAGGAAGAACTGGTATACCGCATTTTGGATGAACAGGCTATTGTAGGAGCTACTAAAAAAGCTGCTGCCAAAACAACAAATGAAGAACGAAAAGACGGACAACCGCGTAAGCGTTCGCGTATCAGTGTGAAAAAAGAAGGAGACAAAGTATACACCGCCACCAAAGACAAAGCACAAAAACTGGAAGCTAACACACCTCCGCTTCCTGCACCGGCTCCTTTATTCAAGACGGACAGCATTCCTACGACAACCCCGACCGTTGAAACGCCGGAAACTACTGCAGAACCGGTTGTAGAAGAAAAACCTAAAGCCAAACGCGGAAGAAAACCCGGAAGCAAAAACAAATCGACTTTAGCAAGAGAACAAATGCAAGCCCACGAAAACGAAATGGCTCAACTGACAGCCGAACAAGCTCCTGCCATTGAAAATGAAGCGGAGCTTCCAACTTTGGACATGACCAGCAACGATGATTTCATTGCTATCGAAGACCTTCCTTCCGACCATATCGAACTGCCTACCGAACTGCTCGGCAAATTTGAAGCAACCAAGATGGAACAGCCTGCCGCTGCCGACAAAGAAAACAAACAGGCAAACAACCGCTTCCAGCAACGCCGCAATAACAATAACCGACAAGCCAACGGACGTCCTAACAACACCAACCAGCCCGTCCAGGCTACAACAGAAAATCTGCCTGCAACCACTGCAAACACAGCAGAACCCCTTCCAGCCAAACCTACGGAAAAACCATACGAGTTCGACGATATACTGAAAGGTTCGGGTGTATTGGAAATCATGCCCGACGGTTACGGTTTCCTCCGTTCTTCCGATTACAATTACCTGTCTTCACCCGATGACATTTATGTTTCGCAATCCCAAATCAAACTGTTCGGTCTGAAAACCGGCGACGTGGTAGACGGAACAATCCGCCCTCCCAAAGAAGGCGAGAAATATTTCCCCTTGGTAAAGGTTTCGAAAATCAACGGCCTTCCTCCCGAACTGGTACGCGACCGTGTGCCTTTCGACCATTTGACTCCGCTCTTCCCGGATGAGAAATTCAAGCTTTGCACAGGAGCTAACGACAATCTCTCGGTACGCATCGTCGACTTGTTCGCCCCTATTGGCAAAGGCCAACGTGCATTGATTGTAGCACAACCCAAGACAGGTAAAACTATCCTGATGAAAGACATTGCCAACGCGATAGCTGCCAACCATCCGGAAGTTTACATGATTATGCTGCTGATAGACGAACGTCCCGAAGAAGTGACCGACATGTCGCGCAGCGTCAATGCAGAAGTGATAGCCTCTACCTTCGACGAACCGGCAGAACGTCACGTCAAGATTGCTGGCATCGTATTGGAAAAGGCAAAACGCATGGTAGAGTGCGGACACGATGTGGTCATCTTCCTTGATTCTATCACCCGTCTGGCTCGTGCTTACAACACGGTTTCACCGGCATCGGGTAAAGTGCTTTCGGGTGGTGTAGACGCCAATGCCTTGCATAAGCCGAAACGTTTCTTCGGTGCTGCCCGTAATATCGAAGGAGGCGGTTCGCTGACCATTATCGCCACTGCCTTGATTGATACCGGTTCGAAGATGGACGAAGTGATATTCGAAGAGTTCAAGGGAACCGGCAACATGGAACTCCAGCTCGACCGCAACCTGAGCAACAAGCGTATCTTCCCAGCCGTAAACCTGACCGCTTCCAGCACACGCCGCGACGACCTGTTGCTTGACAAGACTACACTGGACCGTATGTGGATTCTGCGTAAGTTCTTGGCAGACATGAACCCGATAGAAGCCATGAACTCGGTGAAAGACCATTTGGAAAAGACCAAAGACAACGACGAGTTCCTGATGAGCATGAACTCATAAGCATCTATAAAAAAGGACAGGGACACCGGATATGCCTTACAAGCACCGGTACCCCTGTCTTTTTTTATCTCTTCCCAATATAGGACATCAATCATCGATGTCAATCACCTGGAATTTATTGTTGAACGTGATTTCCCAACGGTTGGAGAGTTTCACGTCATACTCTTTTCCGTCACGCTCAATCTGCAAGATTTTCACATCAGGATAATTGTTTGACACATACGTGCGGATTTCGGCAGGCACTGCCTGTGCCGGCACTTCGGACATCTTGCATTGGATTTCCGTCCAATCGCCCGACTTGTCAAACTCCAGCTTCTCGCCATTGGTGAAAATGACATCATACGACTTATAGAACAATCCCGACTCCATCTTCGCCAATGCCACCTTATGGTTCTTGAAATACGTCGTGATAAAAGTCTGCGCCTTTGTAGGCAACTGACCTATCTGGATAGGTTTGTCATTATCTGCCAAAGCTACTACCTGAATACTCAACGCACACACCAATAATAAAATCCACTTCTTCATAGCTATACACTTTTAAAAATTAAAAAACATTTGTTGTCTGATTCCACTACAAAGATGAGGAAGGAATCTGAAAAGATTTTGAAATCTCAAAACAATGTAGCCCGTTTTCATAAAAATACCGGATACCGAGCTGGCTTGTCTTGCAAATCGTGTCGACCAATGCCAGTCCCAAGCCGGTAGACCCTTCTTTCTTGGTCCCCTGATAGAAGCGTTCGAAAATGCGGGTTCCGTCCAGCGGCTCTTTCCCGGTATTGTAAATCCGGAAAGCCTGCCCGTCGGTCTCTATGCGGATAAGTCCGTCATCCACATTGTGCACATAGGCATTCTTCAGCAGGTTCGTTATCAAGATAGATGCCAGCGACTCGTTCATTTCCACACAAAAAGAAGTGTCCAGATGCATCTCCATACGGATATGCCGATAAGCGTACACCTCCTGATAGTCTTCTACATAATGTTTCAGCACTTCGTTCAAGCATACCGGATGCTTGTCCATATACTGCCCGTTCTCTATCTTGCACAAGAGCAGCAACGAACGGTTCATGCGGGTCAGGTTTTCAAGTGTGCGGTGGGTCTTAGCCAGTTCTTCCAACTGGCGCTCGGAGAGGGCCTCGTCCTCCATCAGCATCTCGATACGGTTCCGGCAGATGGCAAGCGGAGTCTGCATCTCGTGCGAAGCGTTCCCGATGAATTGCTTCTGCTGATCGAAAAGCTTCTCATTGCGTCCGGCAAAGTCCGTCGCGGCCTCGTTCAGCCGGGCAAACTCCGTAATGCTTGTCGGGTTATCCAAGGGTTCATTGGGATGTCCCAGCCGATAACGGTCCAGCCATCTCAACAGTCGGTACAGCGGTTTCATGTTCCGATAGTAAACCCAGGCGGTAATCAGCAGGATAACCAGCAAGAGCAAGACATACAGAAAGACAATCCATCCCGTAATGGCGCGTTTCAAATCCATCTTCTCGATGGTAGGCGTATAGACCACCAGTTCCATATAGCGGTCACCCGAAGCACGGAAAATGGTAATAAGCACTCGTGCCGGCTCTTCTTCCTTTTTCTCGGTGATATAGACCATCTCGTCGCGATACGAAATCTGCGGATACGAAGCTGCATATTCCTTGCTTACCTCGTATAGGTAATACTGGTTGTTCGAGCCATTGCTTGCCACCGGCATTTCCTCGCCTTGCAAGGCACGGATGATAAGCTGTTCGGAGTAATCTTCCAGCGAATCATCCACCTCATCATTCACTTCTTCCATCACCGCCATATAGAAAAGCCCCGCCCATACGCCCAACACCACTATCAATGCCAGCGACAAGCGCCACAAGACTAAATGAAACAGTTTCATTCCACCACAAATTTATAGCCGAACCCATATACCGACTTCAGCTCGGGAGTAGCTCCCGCATCTTTTAGCCGTTTGCGGAGATTCTTTATCTGGGCATAGATGAAATCGAAATTGTCCACCTGGTCGATATGGTCGCCCCATACCGATTCGGCAAGCGTATTCTTATTGACCAGCCTGCCCGGACGCGACATGAAATAATACAGGATGTCGTATTCTTTCCGGTTCAGCTCTACCGGATTGCCCCCTACTTGCACACGGAACTGGTCGGGGAACAACTCGATATTCCCTACCTGAAGCTTATGCTCGCCTTCACGCTGGCTGCGCCGGAAAAGGCTTTTCAAGCGAGCATGCAACTCTGCCAGATGGAAAGGCTTGGGCAGATAATCGTCGGCACCTAGGTCGAGACCAGCCACCTTGTCCTCCAGCGAGTCTTTTGCCGAGAGGATGATGACATTCGTGCGCTTGCCCAATGCCTGAAGTTCTTTCAGCAAGTCCAGCCCATTTCCGTCGGGCAACATGATATCCAGCAAGATGCAGTCGTAATCATAGTCCTCCACCTTTTGCAATGCGGTACGATAATCGGGAGCCTGCGACACCACATACCGTTCCTTTTCCAATGAACGGGTGGTTATCTCCCGCAAGTCTTTGTCGTCTTCTACTATCAATATCTTCATAAGGACACCTATTATATATATATTACATACGAATCGGAAACAGACAACATCCGGCAAGCATGCGCCCCCTTAACGGTTGTGCCAGAAGCTGGGTACAAACATCAGCAGGATGGCATACAGTTCCAGACGTCCCAGCAACATCAGGAACGACAAGACCCATTTCGCCCCGTCAGGAAGTCCGCTCCACGAGAATGCGGGACCGTAATGGCCCAATCCCACACCGGCATTACCCATGCTGGAATAAACCACACCAAACGCGTCTCCCAGCTCCACACCCATCATCATCAGGACTATCCAGCCTACAAAACCACAAATCAGGAACAACAATGTAAAAGTCGTGACCGCAGAAATGGTAATCGGGCTGACCGTCTGGCGGTTTACCTTCACGGGAAATACGGCACGCGGATGGATAAGGCGCGCCATCTCGTTCCTGGCATTGCGCAACAAAATGAGCAGACGCATCACCTTGATGCCTCCGCTGGTAGAACCGGTACAGCCTCCCACCACCGTGGCGTACACAATCAGTAACCACGTGAACGGAGGCCAGAAATTATAATCGTCGGTGGTAAAGCCGGTAGAGCTATGCACCGTGACCACCTGGAACAGGGCTTTGCGGAAAGCTTTCTCCACATCGTAATGGTTATGCAACACCAGCGCGATAGTAATAATCAGCGTCACGGTAAACACTGAAATAAAAAAGCCTCTTACTTCATCGTCCTTCCACAAATGGCGGAACTTTCCCTTCAGACACATGAAGTACAACGAGAAATTGAGCGCGGAAAGCATCATGAAGATAGCGATGACATACTCGATAAAAGGCGAATTCCAATACGCCACGCTCGACTGTTTGGTGGAAAAGCCTCCCGTGGCCGTCGTAGAGAACGCATGACAGACGGCATCGAACCAGCCCATACCGCCCCATACCAGCAACAAGGTCTCCGATACGGTCAGAATCAGATAGACAGTCCATAACCATTTGGCCATGACACTTACCTTCGGGTGAATCTTGTCGTGAGTCACGCCCGTGGCTTCCGCCGAAAACAACACCTGGTTTCCCACGCCGAAGATGGGCAATACGGCGATGGTGAAGAACACGATTCCCAAACCACCTATCCAATGCGAGAAACTGCGCCAGAACAAGATGCCGTGCGAAAGCGACTCGATGTTGTCGAGTATCGTGGCACCCGTCGTGGTGAATCCGGATACAATCTCGAAAAAGGCATCAGGAATGGAAGGAATGGCTCCGCTGATATAAAAAGGCAGCATTCCGAATACCGAAAACAGAATCCACGTAAACGCCACAATGCAATACCCGTCGCGCCGGGTCAGCCTGTTCTCAGCTTTCCGCCCCAAAAACACCAGCACGCCTCCTGCTCCTGCCGTAATCAGCGTAGAGTAGACAAAGTAAATGTAATCTTTCTCCTGATAGTAAAGCGAGACGGCGGCACACACCATCAGCATCACGCCCTCGATAAATAGCAGGAGTCCCAGGATACGACATATCATTTTCTGGTTTATCAGGCTGTTCTTCCGGTTATTTCCTGCATATACGTTTTTAGCAAATGAATCTTCCATTTCTATTTTTATGTTATGACCGTACAAAACTAATGAAAAGATTCTATCTACACATATAATCGGAAATAAATAATTAAATGCATGTTCAACTGAATACACAAAAAGAGATTGCCCCACCTTATGAGACAACCTCTTTTTGTGTATAATTTACAAGTTTTACAATCAAGCCATAGAGCCGCCCACAATATCGAGCAACTCGTTGGTAATAGCCTGCTGGCGGCTCTTGTTGTAGAGTAAAGTAAGATCCTGAAGCAGGTCGTTTGCATTGTCTGTCGCAATCTGCATCGCTACCGTACGGGCTGCATGTTCGGCTGCCGCCGAATCGAGCAATACGGTATAGATTTTCAGGCGAAGCACTTTAGGCAACAATTCCTGCATCACCCGCTCTGCCGACGGTTCGATAATATAATCGGGAAGTATTTGTGGCTTCCGGCTGTCTTCTTCGGCATTGCCGGCCGTCTGCCCGGCAGACAAATCGAGAGGCAGGTAAGCCTCTTTCGTCAAGACCTGAGAAGACGAAGACTTGAAATGATTGTACAACAAAATGACTTCCTGCACTTCATCGGATAGATAACGGCTGATTAACTCGGATGCCAAATCGGATGCTTCCTTGTAATTCGGCTTTCCGCTCATGTGCTGATAGTCGCCCATGGGAGTAAATCCCATCTTCTTTACGGCATCAGCCACCTTGCGTCCTACCGGATAAATCAAGATGTTATCTTTCCCCACAGACTGGGTGTACGTAGCAACCAATTCCTGCAAATGACGGATTACATTCGCATTGAACCCACCGCACAAACTACTGTTCGACGCAAATACGACAATAGCAATCTTCCTCACATCACGTTTCACAATGAAAGGCGACTCCACGCTCAGCCCTGCGCCCAAGAAATTGGTCAGCATGTGGTGCAGTCTTCGTTCGTAAGGAAGCATGTTTTCGATGTCGGCTTGTGCCTTGTGTAACTTGGCAGATGCCACCATCTTCATCGCCGAAGTGATTTTCAGCGTCCCGTTGATGGAGTTGATTCTTCCTTTTACTTCTTTCAGTGATGCCATGATGATTATTTTTCTTTAAATTGTCCTACTGTATCTGCCGCTACTTTTTCGATGATTGCCGTTACATCGTCGCTGATTTTCCCGCTTGCCAGCACATCCAGCACATCTTTCTGATGGTTGGCGCGCATGGTAGTAAGGAATGCGTCCTGGAAGGCACGGACCTTGTCGATAGGAATATCGCGCATCAATGCATGCGTTCCGCAATACAGGATAGCGACCTGTTCGCCTACCGGCATAGGTGAATACTGAGGCTGGATAAGCAACTGATTGTTCTTACGTCCACGGTCGATAGCCATGGCTGTAACAGGGTCCATGTCGCTGCTGAATTTGGAGAATGCTTCCAACTCGCGATACTGAGCCTGGTCGATCTTCAGCGTACCTGCCACTTTCTTCATACTCTTCACCTGAGCACTACCACCCACACGGGATACCGAGATACCTACATTGATGGCCGGACGGAAACCTTGATTGAACAAGTCGGTCTCCAAGAAGATCTGACCGTCGGTGATGGAAATCACGTTGGTAGGAATGTAAGCGGAAACGTCGCCTGCCTGCGTCTCGATGATAGGCAGGGCGGTGAGCGAGCCACCGGCTTTCACCTTCCCCTTCAGGCTGGCGGGCAGGTCGTTCATCTGCTCTGCCACTTCCTGCTGGCTGATAATCTTGGCGGCACGTTCCAACAGACGGGAGTGCAGGTAGAAGATATCGCCCGGATAAGCCTCACGTCCTGACGGACGGCGCAAAATCAAAGACACCTCACGATAAGCGACGGCCTGCTTCGACAAGTCGTCGTAAACTACCAGGGCATGACGGCCGGTATCGCGGAAATACTCGCCGATAGCAGCGCCTGCGAACGGAGCAAAATATTGCAACGCAGCAGGGTCGGAAGCGGTAGCGGCTACCACTATGGGATAATCCATAGCACCTTTTTCGCGCAAT
>ULRR01019277.1_pt1 | contig 36491 bp, 30 predicted proteins | sample 1955651 | NCBI WGS metagenome assembly ULRR01 (sample SAMEA4835688, study PRJEB28245) | human gut metagenome | biome: gut microbiome; material: fecal sample | place: Denmark | collected 2008
ATTCCGTGACAGCTTCCTCTATAAACGCCAATGGACAGGCGAACTGGAGAAATGGTTGCGGGAAATAAATAACTTATAACTAAAAAATATGACTAGTCCTAAAAGACAACTACAATAGTTAATTAGGACTAGTCAATATACATATTACTCTATCCTACACCAAACGACTTTCTTTCCTTGCGGCTTGTAAATTACATATTCACCTATTGACACAGGATATTCTAATTTTAATGTGTGATTCGTACTTACCGAAATATGAGAAGGACGTATACTATGCTGAACTAAATCTTCATAAGTAAAAACACTACGCATTTTACCTTTCACTTTCATTTGTACCAATCTAAGAAGAATACACTCTCTATTAGACACATCATCATAAGTTTCTAATACCAATTTTCCACCGATTGAATCTCGTTTCAATACGACAGGTTTTTCATCAAGAGCAAGCATTAAGAAGGAATCCCGTTCGTCAATATCTATCATATTCACCTTCTTCCGATTAACATAAAACTCATTTTGTTTTACAATGATATCGTTCAAAGGAACATAAGCTTCATTCTTTTCCTTGCGGATTTCTGTTATATCGCTGCTATAACATTTCCATATCTCATCATTCTCTTGTTGGAGCAACACATAACCCTCTGTTTCTTTTGTCCCATAATTCTGTTCTATCAAAACTCCTCTTACCACTTTTCCTAGTTTTGTATAAAGGATTTCAATATAAGGGACCTGTTCTATTAAACGTTGCGTTTTATTTAACTTTACTTTCTTCTGAGTTGCAATTTTATCCAAACTAATGACTTCTATCATTCCATCATCTTTCAGCAAACGAATAAACTTACCTGGTACTTGTTCTACAATCTGACCTGAAATATTTTCACCCGAACGTAATTCTATTTCATCTATTACTCCACTCAATTCTGTTTTTTCACGCTCAGAACGAATAATCGAACGAATGTCTTTCCAACTTAAATAATAAGTATTGGACGAGAAATCTATATATTTGATTACAGCTCCTTTCTCCATGATACGGACTTTACGAGGTGTCACATTCCAGACTGTTCCATTAGCCCATATTTTTCGTGAATTATCCACTGCCACAGAATCTTTACTGATATCTGCCTTTTCTAAAATTATATCACTTAAAGTCAAGTATTTTTTTCCATCACTCTCTTCTATAGCATTAGGATTATCTTTCAACCATTGTTTCCATAAATCTGATAATTTTTCTACTTCAGTTTCATGTTCAACAGTAGAAACGACCTTGTCTGAAGGAACATAAACCGTCGCTTTCTGCGCCATAAAAACAATATCCTTACCCGGTCGCTGAACCGACATATACCCTTCAAGTACTGATCCATCTTGTAAAACAACCTTTTCAATAGGGGATGCATAAAGCAAAGCAGCCCAACAGATCAATATAAAACTCAAATAAAATTTCATTATTTTCATATTTTCCAACTTTTAATACTCTGTGAAGAAAGGCAATAATTGAATGCGTTTAGTTGTCTTCTTTGTATCTAAAGAAGTAGAAACTGTCACCGTTCGATATTCTTTCTTCAAAACTTTAGTAAAAGAGGCATATAACGCTTGACTCTGTCCAGGACTTAATTTCAAATTTTTAGATACAGGGACCAAACGACTACCTGAAATATTTACACTAAATTCTTTCACTTCAGAGGTATTATTGGTAAATGTCACCTTAATTGAAGCATTATCCCTTGCATTCGCTTTTGCCACTGAAGGAGAAATTGATATATTAACGATATTCCCCGAAGCAGATGACGAAGATGGCAAATTACCAACATTTCCCATCTTGTCATTCCATACAATTAAATTTTCTCCTTCCAATTGCAGATTATAACTACCCTTTGTACGAATGAAAGAGAATACACGAGTTGAAGAAGAATCTCCCGGACGAGCACATGTTTGTGTTTCGTTCCCAATGCAAGACAATTCAAGAGAAGTCTTTCTCCATTCTTCAGGAACAGTCACAATATAATCGATAGATTCCATATCGGAACCAGATGTAGCTAATGTTCCTTTTGATGCACGGCAACCAAATGCAGAACGTGTCAACTTCAACACTCCAAACTTTTGACCTTTAGCTGCAATTGCATACCCTTTACTAAAAGGCATGGCTTCATTAAACTGGCATGGTAAAATGACCCTTGCACCCGATTTATAACCATACAATCCATCTTGTACAAATGTGGAAGGACCATCATATACCACATCTGCAATGGCATCGAACACCTCAAAATCGTCTTCTGAACCTAAAGCATGCTTTTTATCAAAAGACAAAGTCACATTATTATCAGTCCGTATCACTCGTCCGGATGTATCAATAAAACAATACCGCCCATCTTTGGTTACGACCAAAGCCTCGCCATTTTTAAAAGATGTTCCCATTGTAATATCTTTCAAATCTGCTTGCAAAGACAAAGCTTTTCCATCTTTATCAATATATGAAAACTTTTCCTTACCAGTTTTTATCAAATCAACGCCTATACCTAATAGCCCTTTTCCTTTACCGACTGCAGCCCAGCCTTCCGAAAAAGGATAAGCAGATGAATAAGCACAACTGATTACCAACTTGCCATTACTATCCATATATCCATATTTCTTCCGCTTATTATAAACAGGCAATCTTCCTTCTGAAAAAAAAGGATAAGCTTTCACATAATATTCTTCCGTTATCGGTGTCGCTTTTCCATCGCGATGCAAAATATTAGTCAATTGATAATCTCCATCTTCTGTTCGGTTTAATACTAATGCACAATCTTCGCTCATCGCTGTAATCGAATCAGCAGATACAGAAACAACGACTTCACCATCGGAATTTATCACCCCAACTTTGTTGCCAGAACTCACCTTATATATACCATCTGCGTAACGAACCACAGAATCATAATAAGGTTTTATTATCCATTTAGCTGACTGTGCCTTCGCTTGCAAAACAAAACACAAGCCACATATCAGCCACATCCAAACATTCAACTTATGCATCATAATCCAACCTCCTCATCATACATTTCCTTCAAATATTTGGCTTGACATGCGTGACCATAAGTAGCACCTGCTGCCCAACCACCCCACAAAACACCGACTAAATTTCCTGTTTTAGGATCAAATATAGGAGAACCGCTAGCACCACCTAAAGATTCACCTTGAAATTCAAATGAATACTTGCTAGGAATTTTACTACACATTGTCTCCCGAATTTCAGGCTCCAAAGAATGGGTTTCATTATCCAAATTCCAAGCATTTCCTCTAGGATAACCAATCCAGACCAATTTATCTTTCAATGGTTCTAACTTTTCAGTTCCAACTTTATCCAAATCAAATACAAATGTAACATCATCTGGAGTCTTTTTTGTATTTAATTGCAATAGAGCTATATCCTTATCATCTGTACCAGATTCCGTCAAAACAAAACATCTTTCATATTCATCCGTATGCGTATAATAACGACCTGGATAACCAACTGATATAAAATTCATTCTTCCTGTGAATCGAGTTTTACATTTTTTTAATTGACGAATTAAGGCATTAACCGTTGATATGTTATAACTATCCATTGCCAAAGCCTGTCTCTTAATCATCCTCCATATCAACGTATTAGACTTATCATATTCGCCTACAACAAAACTCGCCGCATTATTATAAGGAATTTCCAAAGGTACCTGAGCCTCTATTAATTCAGCCATAGCTGTACGAGCTGACTTCTTTTCATTTTCAGATACATACTCCCAAGGTGTAGCAACATGACGATTGGTTGCCATACGCCCTTCACGATCCAAGAAAAAAGCTGTAGCACTATAATTTTTAATTGCCACAGGAAGTTCACCACTCTCTATATTTGAAAATCCTGCCTCTCCCATTACTGTAAGCCATATATCATCATGAATAGGAGAATCTTCAAATTTAACAATTGACGTATATTGAGCATCAACATATACAACAGATTTACGAATCTCATCTAAAGAAGGAGCAGGAATTATAAACTTTAAAATAATCCATACTAGTCCAACCAAGACTGCAGCGGCTCCCGCTCCTATTGCAACTTTCTGCCAAACGGCAAACGGGTTAGGTAAAAATGGCCTTATTTGTTCCGTTACATCAATATCTCCACAAATAATAACATCACCTCTTCTTACCCGAACTTCTTTCCCCGGCTGTATCTTTACTCCATTTACTTTTGTACCATTTACAGAAGAAGAGTCTTTAATAAAGACTTTATTATCTTTGGTAACCACAAGCGATGCATGGAAACGACTGACAAAAGGACTATCTATAACAATATCATTATGAAAACTTTTACCAATATTGATTACTTTCTTATATTTACTAACATCATCGCAAGGGGGAACTTTATGCCAATTTAATTCCTCATCAGCCAAACGAATCAAATCTCCTTTTTTCACAGGAACCTCTACATCCGGAGTTATTCTTTGATTATTTACAAACGTACCATTCGTACTTCCTTTATCAACTAATAACATTTCCCCACTGTCCAACAATATCAATTCAGCATGTATGGTACTAACTTTTTCACTGTTTAATACAATATTATTGGTAGCAGATCTACCTATCTTTAACAGTCTCATATCACTTAAAATTTAATAGTTACATAATAATAGGATTTTTCTCTGGAGTTTTTTCTTTGGCTATTGTATCTGTTTTTTCCTTTTTAGCTGGTTTTTTCTTCTTTTTAGGTAAAAGATCTGTACCAGCAGGTTCGTCTAAATGTTCAGGAATGACCAACGTACTTTCAGGTTCTTTCTTTTGTTGACTGCCCTCCTGCTGAATTGAATCCTTTACTATTCCATTTGAAGATGGAGTTGCCGGCAATTGAGGTATATCTGGAGTATTCCCTCTATATAACGATAAAATAGCAACAACTATCACTGCTATTACGATGATTACCAACGCTATGTAACGATACATTCGCATTGTATCAGGTATCAAGGTCCAATCTAATTGTCTTACATGAGCAAAAGAAATCACATCTTTACGTGTTACAGGATAAGGAACATTCGGAGTCAACTTGATTCCATTTACAAATGTTCCATTTTGTCCCATATCAATCAATTCCATCTTACCGGTTGCATAAATTTTTAAAATTGCATGCCGACGACTGATTACATTTTCTTGCAAAACGATGTTGCAATCTTCGCCTCTTCCTATTGATATAACTTTCATACCTTTTCGTTTTTAAGAGTTATTCCGATTTTCTTATTTGATCTTTATACTCATCTATCTTTTTTATAATAGCATTATAGTGTCCTTTAGATTTATCCGTATTACTTCTAGCAATCGAATTATCCATCCAGGTTACAACACCTTTTTTATTATCATACAACACTTCCTTCTCTATGCCATATTTTTCTAAAGTTGGGACCAAAGCTTCAAAATCTTTTTTTACCAGTGACAGTTTTTCATTCTTCTCTTTTCCTTCTTTCATCGTTTTCAACTCCTCAAGCTGGGCAATAATCTCATCCAAACGCTCTATGATCTCCATCTTACGATTTGAATCATCCACGATTTGTTTTAATGCATCATAATTCTTTTCTTCTACTTTTTTATTGATAACACCCAGTTTCTCACGAAAATCCGCTTCCATTTTACCAAGCGCATCTTTTACTCGCATATCAAGCACCGAATCCATATACGCTTGATCAATCTGGTTCTTACTCACTTCTACCTTTTCATTTGGAACTTGAAGCCATTGAATAACATTTCCAGCCACACTTATACAACATAAAACTGACAATCCTATCAGTATATTCTTTGTCTTTGTACTCATTTTTTCTTTTTTTATCGAATTTGATGTCGTTTCTATTAAAGTCACGGTTAAATTATCATGAGTGCCTCCTGTAGCAAATCCTTGTTCGTCAACCTGTATAACCAAACTCTCTACAGCACCTGCAACAGATTTAGTCTGAGCGGCAATATGAATTATCGTTTTTTCAGGAAATGCCCCCCATATTCCATCGGTGCATAACATAAAACGATCTCCTTTTTCATAAGCCAATTCTACTATTTCCGCTTCAACCTCAGGCTGAATGCCTAATGCCCGAGTAATAATATTCGACTGAGATGACAAACGAGCCTGTTCTTCAGTCAACGTTTTGTTTTTGACCATCTCAAAAACCAGTGAATGGTCAAAAGAACGAAAAATCTTTCTTCCCCCTCGAAACATATAACATCGGCTATCTCCCGTATGAGCTACAACAGCAGAGTATTCATTTATCAACAAGAGTACCACTGTCGTACCCATTCCTTGCAACTGTGGAGTTTCTTTTACCTTATTATATAGTAATCGATTAGCTTGCTGTATGGAATGTTGCACGGCTTCTATCCGTGAAATAGAGGGATCGCAAGTCTGAATAGACCGAATAATAGACTCTACAGCCAACGAAGAAGCCAGCTTTCCTGCTGGACCTCCTCCCATTCCATCACACACTACAATCAGCAATCCTAATGCCGTATCAACATATCCACACGAATCCTGATTTTCCTTTCGTCCCCCTTGTCTGGAATCTACAAAACCAACAAAAGGCATTGATGTATTTATCTGAATCATAAAAATAGCATAAGAATTAGTATTAATATCACTCCGGCAATACAACCTATAGCAAGAGGAAGTAGCCATCCATTTTCCTTTTTCTTCTCCACAAGAGATGCTTGAATAGCTCTTTTAAAATCCAATGCTGATTGAAAACGATTCTGAGGATATTTATCCGTTGCACGCAATAAAACATCCATCAAAGCTTTGGGTATAATCGGAGATTCAGGCAAAAATTTTGTACGTTGCAACTCCAATGTTTCTTCCATAGTTGGAGCATCAAACGGATTAAAACCAGTCAGCAGTTCATATAATGTCACACCTAATTCATAAAAATCAGCAGTTTTATCCACCTGAAATGTTTTTTGACCAGGCTCTAAAACTTGCTCTGGAGCAGCATATTTAGGAGTACCAACTAAACCTGCCGAAGTAATATCCATAGTATCGCCTGCAAAAGCAATACCCAAATCCATTAAGCGAACATTACTCCCATTTTCCAACATAATATTGGAAGGCTTTATATCCATGTGAACGACATTTCTTGAATGAATAAAATCCAAAGCATCCAATACCCGATAAATAAACTCGCAAATCTTTTGTACACGCATTTCTTTAGAACAAGCATTCAAACTCGTCTTCACATATTGATCCAAAGTAACTCCATGTACTAAACGACTTACAATAAAAATAGGTCCTCTATTAGGTTGTTCCTCACAATATCCTATCATCTCAACCAAATTAGGATGACGAAACTCCAACGAAGACTCTAGCTTTGCCCGCTTTCTGATGCTAGGTACATTTGCGTATTTATCATGTACACGCTTTATGGCTACTTTTTGTCCTGTCAAAAAAGAACGTCCTAAATAAACTATTCCCATTGCACCCTCTCCCAACGGACGGGCACTCGCATCATAGCCGAACCATTCGTTACCAATTTTCAGGTCAACTTCATTTCCTCTATATACTACATTCGTTCTTGTATTCATCCATCAATATATTATAATCCGGATAATTCTTCTATACGCTTCGAACATTTATCGACAAATTCCTCATCTCCAGCCATTTCAGCATACTTCAATCCTTTTTCAAAATAACTCAACGCCAAAGGTAAGTCTCGACTATCAACTACTCCAGTACGCATCTCGCCAGCATAATAATCACACCCTAATTCATAAAGTGCTTTATAAGATGTACTATCCAATTGAACGGAAAGCAAATTCATTTTATGTGCTTCTTTGTTATCAGCTACAATCTTTCCGTTCAGATTTTCCCTCATTTTGAGATACATATTCAATGAGTCATGGCTTTCCGCATACAAACGCCCTTTCAAATAAGCTGCTTCAGCAGAACTGGCATATTTTTTTTCTATAACTTTATCTAACAAATCCAAGCCTTTCGCCGCTCCAGAAAATGTTTGCAAATAAGACAAAGCTTCTTGTGTCAACAATGCAGACGTTTTAATGGTACATCCCGACAAACTGTCTATTTCAAAATAAGACTTCGTATCATCAATTATCATATCGTGCAATTCTGCTTTCCGCTGTTGCATTGCCAATTGTTCTTCCTTCGACTCACTGTCACTGCCCAACATCATCGTTCCTATCCCGATTATAACAACAAGTACAACTGCTGCAGCAATTCCTACCTGCTTCCGATAACTTTTAATAAATTCTTCTACGTTATTGATAAGATGAGACTCAGGCTTTTTCTCCGCATTTTTCAATTGTTCTACAGCAACTCGAAACTCTGCAGCCGACTGATAACGTTTACTTTGTTCTTTTTCTGTAGCTTTGCCAATAATCTTACGTAATGCTTTATCTTCAATTAATTGTAAAGGCATTTTTTTATGCTGTTGCATATCCAAGACCTCATGAGTAGCACCTTCAAAAGGCAACTTACCCGTCACTAATTGAAAAAGCATAATGCCTATCGCATAGATATCCGTTGTTTCATTCTGATGAGAAACATCTCCCAAAACCAATTCGGGTGCGGCATAAGCTGCTTTTCCCATAAACATACCTGCTGTAGTAAGTAATTGGTCTTGGGTATTCAAGGTAGACATTTGTTTGGCTATGCCAAAATCTATAATCTTCACTTTCCGGTCTGCAGTAATCATGATATTACTTGGGTCAATATCACGATGCACATACCCTTTATCATGTAATGCCATAATACCTGACAATACATTCTTTATAACAAAGACAGCAAATTCACGGCGATCGGTCTGAGACAAGCGATATAATTCTTCTGCAAATGGAATTAATTCACCCTCATTATCTGTGACCTTTCCTTTCAATAAATCATACAGCATTACTCCGTGAAGCAATTCACTTACTACATGATATCGTTCATGGACAGTGCCTTGGGGATTCACTTCATCCACCTGAATAAACCCATACATTTCTACCAAATTCTCATTATGAATCTGGATAGAAGCCTCTCTCCTAGCACGTTCAATTACATTCGCGGGAAGATCGTCAAATAAAAACTTAATAGCAACAGGAATCCGTTCCCCTGTTTTTTCATCCACACGTACTCCCTTGAATACTTGTCCCATACCACCTACGCCTAACGGTTTATCATCAGGATCTATTTCATAATGTATTTTCACTAGACGTTCAGCAGTTCCTTGTATTACCATTATAGACATAATTCAATTCTTTAATCTTACATAAACTGAGTTCCACCTGGTTCAGTCATATTACTGCCATCCAAAGGTATTGTCCCATCATTTGTTCTACGTTTATTATGATCATAAGGATTAAAATTCTGTCCCCCATGAAGCACTTGTTGCTTAAAGCTGTCATCAAAAAAATCTTCATTTTCTGATGTTTCTACCGGAATAAAATCTTTTGCAACTGAAAGTCCTAAAGCTTCTGTATCTACCAAAATCAACAATAGCTTATAATTCAGCCCTATAGTCAATATATCATTATTAAAACATTCATGAGCACTGTAGTCCAATTCTTCATCATTAACAAAGATTCCATTCTTCGACCCCTCATCTTTAATGGAAGCCAATACTTTATGAGTCGTTTTCATCTGTTTCACATTCAATACGGCATGTAGTTCGGAAACTGTATGTTCTTTTAAACAAACATCACATTTTTCCGAACGCCCAATGGTATTCTTTCCTACATAAACTGGCCAAAATTCACCTATACCCTGACGAGATATTGAATATAAAAAGCCGACAACAGGGTCTGATCTTCTATTGCTATTAACAACAGTTTCATCAACACCAGGAGCACGCCGTTCCATCCCAGGAACGATTGTGCCCTGTTTTTCATAATCAACATTCACATAAGTAGAAGAACGAGAATACATATTATGACGACTTTCACGTCTTTTGTCATTAGAAGAAAAACCATCTCCTAACCCTGGAACCACCGTTTTATCTTGTGACATAGCTATAAAGTTTTTTAGTTATCGATTCGTAAAAATACTCATTATTAAAAAAAATAACAATACTCAATATTCAACAATGTGAATATCAAGTCATTTTTCGCAACTATCTGGTCAAAATATGCGACTAAAAGACTTTTTTATCTATATTCAAGGCTATTAATTCATAGAAAATATATTTTCTCGTTGTTGTGAGAAAAAGAAAAAAATATTACCTTTGCAGCCGCTAATACGGGTTATTAGCTTAATTCAAATCATTTATTTACTAATTTTTATTTTTTAAGATGGCAACAAAAATCAGATTGCAAAGAAACGGACGCAAAGGATACGCGTTCTATTCAATTGTTATTGCAGACTCAAGAGCACCACGTGATGGTAGATTTACTGAAAAAATTGGTACTTACAATCCGAATACCAATCCTGCCACAGTAGATTTGAATTTCGACCGTGCTTTGTACTGGGTAAAAGTAGGTGCACAGCCTACAGACACTGTACGCAATATCTTGTCTCGCGAAGGCGTTTACATGATGAAACACTTGCTGGGCGGTGTTGCTAAAGGTGCATTCGACGAAGCTACAGCACAGGCTCGTTTCAATGCTTGGAAAGAAAACAAACAAGCTAATCTGGCTGCTGTAAAAGCAAAAGTAGAAGAAAACAAACAAGCTATCGCTAAAGAACGCTTGGAAGCAGAAAAGAAAGTAAATGAAGAAATCGCTAAGAAAGTAGCTGAAAAGAAAGCTGCCGAAGCTGCCGCTAAAGCAGAAGCAGAAGCTGCCGCTAAGGCTGAAGAAGCTCCTGCTGCAGAAGAAGCTGCCGCTACCGAAGCTCCGGCTGAAGCATAATTCATTTCTTGCTGCAAATAAAAAATACCCGACTTTATGAACATAAGGTCGGGTATTTTTTATTCCTGTCAGCGCTTGATAAAATAAACCACCGTCGGCAGATGGTCACTATATCCGTTCAGCCATCGTCCTCCGGCCTGTGTACGGTTAGGATAACCGGCATATTTCCCGTCGGTCTGGAAAAGATAATCACGCTTGAATATCTCGTGGCTGTCGTAAGTAAGTTTCCGCGGACGGCGGTTCAGGAAATTACCGGTAAAGACTATCTGATCGAAAAGATTCCACTTGCCACGGTATTTCAAGGTACCGTCGCCTCCTGCCAATGTATTCCACCAAGGATTATACAACTCTTTCTTCTTTACGTCTTTGGCATCACGTTTCGCTCCGAGCGACTCTGCCATACTCTTGTCCATCGGGTCATCGTTCATATCCCCCATAATGACAATCTTGATTTTCGAGTCTAAACGCTGCAACGAATCTTTCAAGGCACGCACCTGCACTCCGGCACGCTCACGGGCAGGAGACTTCGCACCGCGCGAGGGCCAATGGTTGATAATAAAAGCCACCCGCTCGCCAGCCAACTTCCCATCAGCTATCAGGAAGCCGCGTGTAGGACGGTCAGCAGCATCTGCCAACTGATAAGGAACCAACCGGGTAGCTGTCACCTGGAAAAGCATCGGATTGTAAAACATCGCACAATCAATGCCCCGCTCATCGGGTCCCTCATAGTGGATAATCTGATATCCCCGCTCTGCCAAAGCCGGCTGCTTGAGCAAATCTTCCAACACACGGCGGTTTTCCACTTCAGCCATACCGATAACCGCGGCTCCTTCGGCCACCTTATCGGTAGCCAACAGGCTCAACACCGTCGACATGTGTTCCAACTTTGCCTGGTATTTCTTGTCATCCCATTTGTTCCGTCCGTCGGGCAAATACTCGTAATCATTCTTCCCCTCATCGTGAACGGTATCAAACATGTTTTCCAAATTATAAAAAGCTACACCGTAAAGCTTTCCTTTCTGGTTTTGTGCATTGCCTGCAATAAACAGTAAGGCAAAAATCAGCATCAATCCGAATCTCTTATACATAGATATCCTCATTTTTAAGTAAAAAACAATATCATTTTACCAGTCCCAGTCTTCTACAACAGCTTCCGCTTCTACCCAGTTTTCGACAGCATCATCCAGGTTACAGAAGAAGTCAATGCCTGTTTTCCGCTCCAATGAATCTACTGAAACCACATAATGCTGCAGGTCGGCAGCTTTAGGATTCCGTGTCAGCCCTTCCTGATGAGGCACCAGGAAAGCAATGGCTTGAAAACCGCTTCCCTTCTGTGCCAATACCGCCATGAAATAATAGGCAGGACAAGCCAGTCCATGTATGGTAAAACCTTGTGCATCGGTAACTGGAGTACCGCCCGAAACCGGACTTCCTTGAAAATCGAGCAATAGTTCGTTCAACGTTCCGCCTTTGGCTACATATACCTTATTATATATATCCGAAGCGGTCGAACGTCCCCACTTCTGCACTTGCGCTTCCAGTCCTTGCCAGAAACCGCCATTGAAATCATTCAGTTGGGGCGACATATTGCTGTAATAAAAAGTCTGCTCGTTGGCTTCCTTCAGATATACCCGGTCCTCGGAAGCGCAAAGATGCCCCTTATCGAATCCGTCACTCTTATGGTCAGCTTCCTCCGTCTGCATATCGGCAGGCAATTCCGGATCGACTGCCCAGGCATCGGTGCGTTTTACAACATCGGCAGCGGTCGTCTTGTCAAATGAGAAAGCAACCCAATGGGCATGTCTTTTCACCGCGTTCCACTCCAAGGCATAATTCAACACCAATGTGCCGTCCAGCGTAACGTAATGGCTGACATACGTATTCGAATCATTCAGGCAAGGCATTTCATATTCGGTCACCGAAGCGTCATCACCGACCTTGTTGGCATTCAAGTTGCCTGCAGGAGCCTCAGCTTCGGCATATTCGATAGTCACCTCATTGCCTTCAATCTCTATCATCCGAAACTTCAGGAAACGATAACGGTCGGCTCCGGCACACCAAGCCCAATAAGCCGCATCCGCCTCAATAGCGATAGACTGCTGCCAGCCGGCACCTTCCCAAGGCACTTCCTGCATGGCATCCAGCCGTTCGGCATCGCTTTCCTTAAACCAATAAGCATTGCCATGAAAAGCTTTGCCTTGAATGTAAAAAGGATAGGTAAACCCTTCGGGCTGACAAATCGAAAAGCCTTCCGAAGAACTTTCATAACCTTTCAACACCAAGGTAACCGCCCCTTCCTGCGTAGTTTCAACACCTTCTTCTACTATCACATCGTCGTTGCTGCATCCGGCAACCAGCCAGCCCGCGAGCAACAGATAAATTCCTATTACATAATATTTCATATCGTATCCTAATAAAAGAATCACCACAGAGGACACAAGTACACAGCGTCTTCTGACACTCGCCTGTGAACTCTGTGGTGACGCAGATTTCTATTTTTCGTTATTCAGCTTCGTTCACCAAGATATTCTTGAACTCCCACGTAGGAGCTGCCGTAGCATTGCTGATGTAAACAAATGCCAGACGGATAACCTGTCCGGTGTATGCACTCAGGTCGTACGGACCAACCGGATAGAAATCCCAAGTCTGACCGTCGGACCATTGTGATTCGTCGTAAACCAAATCTTCCCAGGTGCAAGTCTCTACATTGTCCACATAGTCGACAGATACCTTAATCATGAAATGGTCGGTCAACGCCTCACCATTCAGATAGCGGTGCGCTTCTTCGAATGACAACTGCGGAGCTACAGCTTCCGACAAGTCAATCACCGGAGATATCAGCCAGCTTTCAGCCGGATTGTTGGTATTGTTCAAGTAAGCTGAAGCTTTCCAACCATATTGCGAAGTATTCGACCATACATAGTTGACACCTTGCATTGCAATGTCCTGAATGGTGAATCCGCCTTCGTTGCCCAACAGGCTTTCATCCAGATAAGTGCCTGCCTGAGCTACATACCCTTCGGCGGTCTTCTCGAAAATGGTCGTGCGTGAAGAGTAATTCAGCGATGCGCTCCAACCGTTGTCATACGTATATTCTTCTACCACCGGATCACTGTCGCTCGTCTTCTTATAGATGACGGCAGCCTTATCGCCCTTCACGGCAAACGGATATTTCTGCACCAGATAAACCGGGAATACATTGGCAGGCTTCGATACATAATCGGTACCCAGCTGAGCATACAGTGCCGGATCGGCAACAATCACTTTCGCGTCTTCCGTAGTATATTCACTCCAGTTTCCATCGCGGTACACATAAAGCGCAGCCGTATTGGCATACGCGCCCGAAGCACGGCTCATCTTCAACATCTGAGCTGCCACTTCCGATTCGGCCACTTCCTTGAAGATACATACATCCCAGTAGTTCGCCTCTTTTTCCTGTATCAACAGGTTCTTGATTTCGGCAGTAGGCGCACAGTCGCTGGTGCTCTTGTAGGCAAATGCCAGCACCACCTTTTGCCCCTTGAACGGAGACAAATCAACATTTTGTGCTATAAAGTTCCAGCCGTTGAACTGCGAGCCGTCGTATGTCACGTCAGTCCAGGTAGCCGCGTTTACATCTCCGGCATAATCCGAAGACACTTTCAGTTGCAGGAAGTCGGCAGCCTGATTTCCGTTCAGGAAATTAAAGGCGAAATCAAAGGTGAGAACCGGGGCTGTGGCTTCCGACAAATCGATTTCGGAAGATACCAGCCAGCTTTCAGCAGGCAAGTTGGCACCACCCACGTATGCCGAAGCCTTATAATAACCGTAAGAGTCGTGTTTCCACACATAAGTAGAACCTTCGGGAAGAGCCACATCCTTTATTTCGAACAAACCGCTTTCCTCTTTCATCGGGTCTTCCAGGTAAGCATAGCTGGAAACCGGATAACATCCGTAGCTATACGAATCATTGAAAAGCGTCAGTTTCACAGTCTTGTTCTTTTCGATGTTTTTCAGCTTGAACGTGCCGTCACCGTTGGCTTCAATCGACCATTCACCGCCTTCGGTCGGCAAGGAGGTAGAGAAATTGAAGCTATTATAAGTGCCACTCTGATAGATGTATTGCATATTCGTGTTCAGCAAGGTATAGCCTTCGGTTCCTTCTTCGATGGTAACAACCTGCTCCGAACCTTCATCCGACGAAATCACGCCATCGGTCACTGTTATGGCATCGGGATAGAGGTATCCGTATAGCTTGTTCGGGTCATCCAGCTTGCCGAACGGATAATAATTGCCGTCATTGGCTTTTGCGGCAATGACATAATTGCCGGCTTCGCCTTCGAAATCATTGATTTGCTGATACACCACCGGAACCACACTTCCGCCCGCACTCGGCTCGAACTCCGAATAAGCGTAGTTTACGACTACCATATCCCCCTCAGCGGGATTGTCTACACGCGACTCCAGCACACCGGGCAACTGACGCAAGGTAGATGGCGACAGGTAAGTGGCGGTAGAAGCTCCGTCCCATACATTGCGGTAATCGTTGTTGCTCAAGGTATATTCGGTGATGTGCTTGAAATCTGCCAGATAGCCCGACTGCTCTCTATACATATTATATTGTACCGAAATGCGCGAACCGGTATCGGCATTGGGATATTTATAATCGATGAAAGCAGGCAAATACCATTCAGCCTGTGTCTTGTCTGCAAAATAACGGTTTTCACCGATAGCCTCAAGGGCAGTTACATACGACTGTCCTTCCGGGTCTTTCGACAAGGCAAGTTCTTTATTGGCTTCCATGCCGGCAATCGTCGCATAATCGGAAGAAGCCAACTGAATCGTCACCCCGTTTTTCACATCGGTCAGGGTATAGTCTATATCAAACTGGTCATTGTAATCTTCGCACGCCGACAATCCTGCCAGCAATACGGTCGACATCAATATTATCTTTTTCATATCACGTTCTTGGATTAGAGGTTAGAAATTGACTTTCAGTCTCAAGCTGTAGGTGCGGCCGAAAGCATAGTAGCAATAGATGTTGTCGGCTGTAGCTTCCTGCAAGGTTGAAGAAGAAAGCGTATTCGGATTGAATGCCTTAGAGATATACTGGTAATCCAGCAAGTTGTTCACGTTTCCGGAAAGGGTGGCATTGAGCTTGCCTATCTTGAAACGATAAGACGCATTCAAGTCGAACTGGCTGGCTGCCGGAATCTTCCACGGGTCGAGCACGGATACTTCCTTACCCAACGACAGGTTACTTCCCGACAACGAATAGTAAGCATAGTTACGTCCGTAATAAGTCCAGTCGGCACCCACGCGGATAGATTTTCCTATCTTGAACGTAGCGCCGATGGCAGCTGTAGTCTGTGCCGAACCTCCTACACGCACTCCCTTCAGATTGATTTTAGCATTGGCATGGTCGGGCGCACCTACTGTCGTGGTAGTTCCTTCTGATGTCAAAGCGTTTCCATACGCATCGTATGCATATCCGGTCGCGTTGCTGTTCCACTTCCAGTCACCCAGCGAGAACATACCGGTCAGCTCCAACCAGCTCAGCGGAGTGATTTTCACATCCAGTTCCACACCTTTGTGAAGCGCGTCCACACCTGTCATGTTCATGTAATATTCCATCTGGTTGTCCATCGTACCGCTCTTGGTCATCGTCTTGTCCAGCCATTTGGTGTAATAAGCGTTCACATTCGCGCTCAGCCATTCGTTACGGAAACCATAACCCAACTCGAACGACAATACCTTTTCATTCTTGGCATCCTTGTTGATGGCATGGCTCGTAGTGGCTTGCATGAAAGCACCGTAAGAGAATTTAGGCGCACGGCTGATGTAACCTACATTGAAGAACACGTTGTGATTATCGGTAATGTTGTAATTGGCACCGCCTTTCACCGTAAAGCCCAAGAAGCTGACCTTGTCCGATTTGGCATGAGCCTCGTCGTAATAGAAACGGTCGTAACGCCAATAAGTGGTGTTCGACAACGAACCTGCTACGAAAGCGGCCAGTTTGTCGCGGTTATATTCGGTCTGGAAGAAAGCGCCTTCCTGAAGCACGTGTCCGTCATAGTCGCGGTAAACCACATCGCCTACCCCCAGTTTCTGGTATCTCCAAGCCGGATTAGCAGCATTGGCATTATTGGCAACCTGCACATCGCCACGGGTAGAGTCCATGAAATACTGTCCGCCGAACAGGTCAGAAATCTCGTTCGTATGCGTACCTTTATAATAACGGAAATCGATGCCTCCGTAAAAATCGAAATAGTCGCCGAACTTCGTCGTATAGGTAGAGAGCAAACCATACCAGTTATGGTAATTCTTCGACTGGCTCATCACCAACATCGAACCGTATTCGCTTGCGGCGTTGATGTCCTCGATGGCTCCGTAGTCGAACGTGCCGTCTGCCTTGCGGAACTTATCCTGCAACACACCGTAATAGGCACCGTTCCAGTCGCGGTATGAATAACCGTAATCTTCATTGCCCTGACCCGAGTTTCCATAACCACGGCCAATAGACACATAGGCTACCGTACTCAACGACGATTTCGAATCAATCTGCCACTGATGGTTCAAGCTGATTTGCGGCTTATGATATACATTGTATTCGGCACTCTGGCGTTCGCCGTTGTTATCGAATCCGTAAGTGGAATTATACTTGTAATTCTTCACGCCATATACTTTTTCCACACGCTGCCAGTCGGCAATGGTCAACGCGCCGTCACGCTGATAGTGCTTTTGCGGAGCGCCGAACGCGGTCAACGATAACTGATGGGCGTCATTGATACGCTTGGATATATTCAAGAAATAATTGTATCCTTCGAAATCCGTACCCTGCACATAGCCGTTACCCCAAGTTCTGGAGCCCAGCAACGTCATGGCCCAACCGCTCTTCGAAACACCGGTAGAGACGCTGAACAGAATCTTGTTCATGCCGTCGTTGCCCATCGTATAAGCAACAGTTCCGCCTTTCTCACTGTCCAATCCACGGGTAACGATATTGATGGTACCGCCCACCGAAGGAGCCGAAACCTTCGAAGCGCCCAGACCACGCTGTGTCTGCATCGAGCGGGTAACATCGGTCAGACCAGCCCAGTTCGACCAGTAGATACCTCCCCACTCCATATCGTTCATCGGCACACCGTTTACCATAACGGCGATATTCTCGTTGCCGAAACCGCGCATATAGATTTCAGAGTCACCGTAACCTCCTCCTTCTTTGTTGGCATGTACACCCGGAGTCGATTTCAGGATTTCGGGGAACTCTTGTGTACCGAGTTTTTCTTCGATGAAATCCATGCTTACGCTCGATACGGCTACCGGAGTCTTGCGGGCAATAGCTACCGACGAAGTGATAACAACATCCTGAAGCATTTGGGCATCATTCTCCAGCCCTACTGTGCCCAAGTCTATCACTCCTTGTCCGGTCACCTCCATTTTCTTATCCTTATATCCGATATAGGTGAACACTACCGTCACGCCCGACTTGGGGAGCTTCAATGTAAAACCTCCGTTTATATCGGTTATCGCACCTTGAGTGGTTCCCTGCACGGCTACCGTCGCCCCTATCAGAGGCTCGTTATTGGCCGCATCCACCACCGTACCTTTCAAGGTAGCCTGAGCTACCGCCGTAGCTGTACAACACACAGCAAGCACGGCAAACAGTAAGAAATGTTTCAACTGATCTTTCATACGTCTCTTGTTAGTTTTGCATTATTAAAAGATTTTGAAACAAATATAACATTTTTTCCGTGTTCTCAAAGCATCCACAAAACTTTTCCATGAACATTTAACCGCATTATGTTAATTGGGCACGCCGTTAACATAAAACAAAGCTATCAATTTATCACAAAACCATTTTATACGACCCAAACAAGAAAGTTACAGACCACTTACAGCCCTATATTTTGACTTATTCACACCAACTGACTTTCAATTTAACGAATAAAAGAAGATTGTAAAAACAAGAAATAAATAAAGCCCTTTTGGGACACTTTTTATTCGAAAGTTGACCGAAAGAACAGTTGCTATTCCCATCCCACTACTTTCATCTGCCGTTGTATATAGTAAAAAAGCCTGACACGCGAACTGCACCAGACTTTTTTTCTTCTATACCTTATTAAATTAATAGCACAACTACCTACTCGAATTAAAATAGGTTCTGTTTTTCTACCCAGGTTCTATCACAACCGTTTTACCTTAACAGCCTTCAATTGTTTTAAATCGGAAGAACCTCCATACAACACTTCATAATCCCCTTCCAACGGACGCATTGTGTTCGAAGCGGTATCAAACCATTCGAAACTTTCATCATCCAACCGGAAAATCACTTGCTGGGTTTCGCCTTTCTTTATAGTTACACGCTTGAAAGCACGTAAGGTGTGGCTCGGTCCTTCTTTGTCACCCGGACGACGCAAATACACTTGCACCACTTCTTCTCCATCCCGGTCTCCCGTATTAGTTACAGGAACAGTCAGTGTATATACATCACCCTCTTTTATTTCTGCTGCCGATGCCTGAGCATCTCCATACGCGAAAGTGGTATAACTCAATCCGTAACCAAAGGGGAACAACGGCGCTTCCTCCATGTAACGGTAGGTACGTCCTTTCATCGAATAATCCAGGAAATCAGGCAATTGTTCAGTACGCTTATAGAAAGTTACCGGCAAACGTCCAGCTGGATTGTAATCACCGAAAAGCACAGCAGTCAAAGCGTCTCCGCCTGCTTGTCCAGGATACCAAGCCTGTACAATGGCATCACACAGTCTGGCTTCACGCTCCAATGCCATTGCCGAACCTGAGAAATTCACTAATACAATCTTCTTTCCAGCTTTCTTCAATTCGGTCAGCAGACGAGTCTGTACTTCGGGCAATTCAATCGTCTCCCGGTCACCTCCTTTAAAGCCCGGCACACTGACAGGCATTTCTTCGCCTTCCAATCCCGGAGATATACCACCGGCAAAGATAACCACATCGGCATCTTTTACTTTATCCACTGAAAGCTTCAGGTTTAGCGGCACTTCACGTCCTAAATCGAAATTCAATGTAGCACAATTGCCTTCCGTAGCTACAAAAATTACCTTGATGGCATATTCCTTTCCGGCTTCAGCCTGAAGAGCATATACCCGGTTGCTTTTCATATTAGGCGCAGAAGCCACTTTTTCACCGTCAATATGCAACTCGGCATATCCTTGAGTCTGAAAACTGAATACCACTTCCTCACTCCGGGTCGGACGGAAAGTCGATTCATAAATTGCGGAGAAACCACCTAGGTTAACTCCCGAAGCAAATACCGTTGCACCTGCGGTCGTAAAACGGAAAGGTGTACCGACATAAGTCTGTACATCCGGAACACTATCAGGTCTTGTCTTATTCCAGTAAGTAGCTTTGAATCCTACCTTTCCATCTGCGCTACATTGTTGGAACAAACTTTGCAAAGAGACTGCCGATGTATGGTCACACCCTGGCTCATAAATCAACTGAGCTGCAGGAAGCTGTGCCTGCAAACTTTTTAATAAAGTAGAAGTCTGACTTGGGAATCCGTTGTAATTACCCCATTGCATCACACTATCGTTTGCATTAGGTCCCACAAGCGCCACCTTCAGTTGACGGTTCAACGGAAGTATGTTGTTTTTATTCTGCAAAAGCACAATGCTTTCTTTAGCCATCTTCAAAGCCAAAGCCTTATGTTCTTTGCTGTCTACTACGCTGTATGGAATCTGATTCCAAGGAACATTCTCATCCATTTCTCCCAATTCGAAACGTGCTTTCATCAGTCGAGTGACCGATGCATTGATTTTCTCTTCATCAATCAGTCCCTGCTTCACGGCTTCTACCAGCGAGCCATAACTCTGACCGCACTCCAAATCAGTACCGCTGGTTACGGCTTTAGCCGAAGCATGTTCTGCATCGGGTTCCGTATGATGATGCCCTTCGGTATAAAAATCATTGATTGCCCAGCAATCAGATACCACAATGCCCTCAAAACCCCATTCGTCACGCAATATCTGATGAAGCAGCTTGTTGCTTCCACAGCAAGGTTCACCCTCAAACCGGTTATAGGCACACATCACCTCTTTTACACCTGCCTTCTGCACTACACTCTTAAAAGCCGGCAAATATGTTTCCCACAAATCACGAGGGTCTACGCTTTCCACATCAAATACATGCCGGTTCCATTCCGGTCCCGAATGGACCGCAAAGTGCTTGGCACAAGCATGCAACTTATCATACTTTTCCTCTTCCGGACCTTGCAAGCCACGTACCACACTGATACCCATCCGACTGCTCAAGTAAGGGTCTTCACCATAAGTTTCCTGTCCGCGTCCCCATCTCGGGTCACGGAAAATATTCACATTAGGTGTCCAGAAAGTCAAGCCCTGATAACGTTCCGAAGAACCATCTTCAGCAAATGACACATATTTGGCACGTGCCTCATCACTTACAGCTGTAAACACATCCAGCAACAAACTGTCGTTAAACGAAGCTGCCATGCCGATAGATTGCGGAAATACGGTAGCCAGTCCGGCACGCCCTACTCCGTGAAGCGCTTCGCTCCACCAATCGTACGCCTTAATGCCTAACCTTGGAATAGCCGGCGAAGCATTCTGCATCAACGACACTTTCTCTTCCAGTGTCAATCTGCTTACCAAATCTTCCGCGCGTTCTTCTGCCGGAAGTGATGTGTCCTGATATGGCAACTTAGCATTGCATGAAACCAAGAAGAAGCCTATCAGCCCTAACCCTACAAATTTCATTGTCTTTTTCATGATAGTTGGAAATAAAGATTTAAGCGGTTAAAAATAACTTGTTTATGCTTACAAAGTTATATAAGTTATTTTTAAGATACAAACTGTCGGGAGAAATTGCATTGAAGCAATGCAAGAATTAATAATATGAAGTTATTACTTCAAAAATAATATATGCCAACATCGAAGACAACTTACCTTTTGGTTGTTGACATTATTTATAACATTTACCTACATCCGGCTGAAAAATTGAGTAGGGAGAAAACAAAAATAGTTCTTCCTACTTTTGTTTTCCCCCTACTCATAATACCGTACGTCCATTCGGCATACGGTATTTCTTATTTCGTTCATGCAGATGGCTGATAACCTCAGCTTCTCAAAAAACTTACACGCTCAACACTTCAAACGTTGCGTTCTTCATCAGCGGAATCTCTTTCAAACGGTCGAGCGGAATCCCTTTGACACAAGCCATGATATTGCGGTTAATCTGACCGTGAGCCACTACAAGCACGGATTTTCCTTCGTAATGTTCCCGAAGGTATCCGATGCACATCTCGGCACGCCCGTAAAGCATCGCAGGGGTTTCGGCATCTGCCGGCAAACGGGAACGGTCGACACTGTTTATCGAAAGACCTGTCCAGCTTCCCCAGTCTACCTCACGCAATAAAGCCGTCTTTTCCCATGGCAAATTCCGGTCTCCTACGGCAAGCCGGACGGTATCTACCACCCGTTGCAGGTCGCTGCTCACTACCGCATCCAGGTAGATAGATTCCAACTTCTTACCTAAATCTATGGCTTGCCGTTTTCCTTCTTCCGTCAACTGTCCGGGCAAATGTCCCTGGAATATCCGGCTCAGGTTTTCCACCGTTTGCCCATGACGGGCAAGATACACCGTAACCATCAGTCCTCCATCAGCTTGCGATAACGCACGCGCTTCGGTTCTACATTGCCCATACGCTTCATCTTGTTTTCCTCATACTCGGTGTACGAGCCTTCGAAGAAGAATACCTCGCTGTTGCCTTCGAACGCCAGGATATGCGTACAGATACGATCAAGGAACCAACGGTCGTGACTGATAACCACGGCGCAACCGGCAAAGTCTTCCAGACCTTCCTCCAGCGCACGCAAAGTATTCACGTCAATATCATTGGTAGGCTCGTCCAAGAGCAACACATTGCCTTCTTCCTTCAGCGCCATAGCCAGATGCAAACGGTTGCGCTCGCCTCCCGACAACATGCCGCACAACTTTTCCTGGTCGGCGCCCGAGAAATTGAAACGGCTCAGGTAAGCACGTGCATTCACATCGCGGTTACCCATACGGAGCAAGTCATTGCCGCCGCTGATGACCTGATATACGGTCTTGTTCGGGTCGATATCCTTGTGTTGCTGGTCTACATAAGCGATTTTTACGGTTTCCCCTACTTCAAAATCTCCCTTATCGGGTTTCTCTATGCCCATAATCAGACGGAACAAGGTGGTTTTTCCCGCACCGTTCGGACCGATTACACCCACAATGCCGTTAGGCGGCAACATAAAGTTGAGATCGTCGAAGAGCAATTTGTCGCCGTATGCCTTTGCCACGTGCCGGGCTTCGATAACCTTGTTGCCCAGACGCGGACCGTTCGGGATGAAGATTTCCAGTTTTTCTTCCTTCTCTTTCACATCTTCGTTCAGCAACTTATCGTAGGAGTTCAAGCGGGCTTTTCCTTTCGCCTGACGTGCTTTGGGAGCCATACGCACCCACTCCAACTCGCGTTCCAATGTCTTACGGCGCTTGCTTGCCACCTTCTCTTCCATCTCCATACGCTTGGTCTTCTGTTCCAGCCAGCTCGAATAGTTTCCTTTCCAGGGAATACCTTCGCCCCGGTCAAGCTCCAGAATCCACCCAGCCACATGGTCGAGGAAATAACGGTCGTGGGTTACGGCAATAACCGTACCTTCGTATTGTTGCAAATGTTGCTCCAGCCAGTCAATGCTTTCCGCATCCAAATGGTTGGTCGGTTCGTCCAGCAACAGGATATCCGGCTTTTGAAGCAACAAACGGCACAAAGCTACCCGACGGCGTTCACCTCCGGAAAGGTTCTTCACCGGCTGGTCTTCAGGCGGACAGCGCAAAGCATCCATCGCACGTTCCAGCTTACTGTCCAGGTTCCATGCATCCGTAGAGTCGATGATATCCTGCAATTCAGCCTGACGGGCAAACAGGGCATCCATCTTCTCAGGGTCTCCATAATATTCGGGCAAGCCGAACTTCTGGTTGATTTCTTCGTACTCAGCCAAGGTATCCACCGTTGCCTGCACGCCTTCCATCACCACTTCCTTTACCGTCTTGGTATCGTCCAGATAAGGTTCCTGTGCAAGATAGCCTACCGAGTAACCCGGCGAGAACACCACTTCGCCCTGATAATTCTTGTCCAGTCCGGCAATGATTTTCAGCAAAGTAGATTTTCCGGCACCATTCAAGCCAATGATACCGATTTTCGCTCCATAGAAAAAGGATAGGTAGATGTCTTTCAGCACTTGCTTGTTGTTCTGAAATGACTTACTTACTCCGACCATCGAAAAGATAATCTTTTTATCGTCTGCCATATTCTTTTAGTTTAAAGTTGTTGATAATGATTCTTGAAATAAAGATGGGTGTAAAAAACGTATGCCGAAACGCTTGTCACACAAAGCAACAGTTCGTACACAAAGGGAGAAACCCCGCCTGTCAGCAGATACCGTCCTGCCAGTATGCCCAGCACCAGTCCCGTTTCCCACAGCAATCGGTAGGTGTGATAACTTGTCCCCCGCTCGCAATGACGAGGGAGCAGAATCATCAGCTGAAGGAAATGTCCGATAGAAATGCCGACGCCTAATCCTACCAAACCTCCGCCCAATAAGTTTTCCGCAAGCAAGGCATCTTCTCCATACAACAGCCACAATCCACCCATCATAAGCAATTGTCCTGCCAAAATCCGGAGAGTGCCGCTCACCTGAAACTTTATCGCTTGCCTCAACAGCACACACAGCAGAAATCCTGCGCCGATACTAAGATAAATCCTCACATCCGAAACCGATATGACCAGCATCCCCAATACCATCGGAACCGTCATCATATTGATTCCAGGAGGCAAAGCACGCGGCAAAAGAAACCGGTCGGACGAACACAAAGGCAAATCTAACGGCGCACGGAAACAGACTTTCACCCATGCGACAAGCAGGGCGGACACCAGACAGAAGACCGCGGAAGCATGGAATACGACTTCCGCACCATAAGACATGCCGCCTTCTTTCCCAAGGATAAAACCTGCCAGCATACCTATCATACTGGCATGGGCAAATGCCCGATTGGCTCCGTCACGCCGGTGACTGGGAGTCACGTCGATTGCCAACGTGCTTCCTGTAGCCATCAGAGCGATGCCGCACAAACTTCCTTGCACGATACGCAATGCCACTACCTGCCATCCAGCCGTCAAATAAGGGCAAACCAAAATGAGAACCGCAAACAAAAGTATACTCCATATACATATCCGCTTACGGCTGAAGGTATCCATCAAGTAACTGTTGAACGCTCCCAGCAGGAACAAAGACAAGCCGAACAGCACTGTCGTATAGGTCGATTGCAAATCCGTAAAACCCCACTTCGCCATCATCCACTGATGCAAAGAGGGAAACAGCATATACACCGCCGCATGAAACAGGACAGTCGCCGTTACAAGCAAAGAAAAGTTCCTATTCCAAAGCATATTTAATATTGCTCAGACTCGTTCGGGAAATCGCCCGACTTCACATCGGTCACGTATTGTCCGATAGCATCGGTCATCACTGTATTCAGGTCGGCATAACGGCGCAGGAACTTCGGACTGAATCCTTTGGTCATGCCCAACATATCTGCTACAACCAATACCTGCCCGTCGGTAGCTCCACCGGCACCAATGCCTATAACCGGAATGTGCAACGAATCGGTGACCTGTTTTGCCAAAGCTGCCGGAATCTTTTCCAGTACCAAAGCGAAACATCCGGCTTCTTCCAGCAATTTGGCATCCCTTAATAGCTTGTCGGCTTCCGCATCACCTTTCGCGCGCACACCGTAAGTACCATATTTATTAATGGACTGAGGCATCAGTCCCAGATGGCCCATCACCGGAACACCAGCCCCGATAATCTTGCGGATAGCTTCTATCACTTCTTCTCCGCCTTCCAGCTTCAGGGCATCTGCCCCCGTTTCCTTCATCATCCGCATGGCATTGCGCACGCCGTCGAACGGGTCTGCCTGATAAGAGCCGAACGGCATGTCCACCACCACCAAGGCACGCTTCACGCCGCGTACTACCGACTGTGCATGATAAATCATCTGGTCTACAGTAATCGGCAAAGTGGTCATATTACCAGCCATCACGTTCGAAGCCGAATCGCCTACCAGAATGGCATCCACTCCGGCTTCGTCCACAATGCGGGCGGTAGTAAAGTCATACGAAGTCAGCATCGAGATTTTCTCGCCTTTCTCCTTCATTTCTACCAAACGATGAGTCGTCACTTTCCGTGCGTCACTCACAAGATATCCTGCCATAATTATTTTCCTTTCCTTAAATTAAAAAACGGAGACAAATGTAACGCTTTTCAATGAGTTAAGCAAGCAGGCTTTTCATCTTTTCGTAACTGAACGACGTGAAATCAGGAATCACCAGGCGGCATTTGTCGCGGATAGCTTCTGCCGGATTGGTCGTGCTCAAGCCTACTACCGCCATGCCGGCTGCATTCCCGGCCTCCAGTCCATGGAACGAATCCTCGAAAACCACACAGTTGGCAGGAACCGTATCAAATACCTGCGCGCCCAGCAAGAAACAGTCGGGAGCAGGCTTCGAACGGGTAAACATCTCGGCTGTCAGGATACGGTCTACCAGTTCCTTCAATTCGGGATGCACGGCATACACGCTCTGCATCTTCTGTTCGTTCGAGCTGGTCACGATGGCAATCCTCACTCCCTTCGCATGCAAATCACGCATAAAGTCGGTCACACCCGGCACATATTCATACTTCATGTTCGCCTCGAAGCGGTTCAGCCCATCCGTGATTCCCGCCTGTTCTTTTTCCATCCCCGCAAAATAGCGGTCGTATATCTGCCGCAAAGTCTGTCCCTTGATTATTTTCCCGAACTCCTCGTACTCCGGATGGTACTTCTTCCCCACCTCGTTCCAAAAAAGGCTGTACTGCGATTCGGTATCCATCACCACCCCGTCGAAATCGAAAAGGGCTGCTATACATTTAGTCTTATCCATATTCAGTTTTCATTTAGTTTGATTTAACGGTGCAAAGTTCTGAAATATTTGCCCATCTTCCTAACTTCACACCGTAATTTTAACGAAAAGAACACACAAAACAGCAATCAGCTGAACAACAGCATGATATTCAATACCGAAACTACCGCAGCAATGGTGTAAAGCACGAATGTACTCCAGCGCGAATTGACATACTTCCCCATCACGCGCCGCGACGAAGTAAGACCCACCTGCAGGAAAACGGTAAACGGAAGCTGCACGCTCAGTATCATCTGCGAGATAATCAGTCCCTGAAACGGGTCATTGATGAAGAAGATAACCAGCAACGCCACGCCCAGCGACAGCAAGATGCCCACACGCGAGTGAATGTCTTTCACGTGATACGACTCGCCGAACATACCGGCAAAGATGGAACCTGCCGCCATCCCGCTTGTTACCGTCGACGAAAGTCCTGCCATCAGCAATGCCAAAGCGAAAATCGTACCTGCCTGATTGCCTAGCAAAGGGTCGAGCAACGACTTGGCTTGCTGCAGTTCTTCCACTTGCACACTGTTGGCAAAGAAGGTAGAGGCTGCCAAAAGAATCATCGCACTGTTTATCGCCCATCCTACCCCCATCGAGAACAACGTGTCGTAGAACTCATATTTCAGCAGGCGGCGGATGGAAGTGTCATCCCCTTTGTTGTATTCGCGGCTCTGCACCACCTCCGAATGAAGGAAAAGATTATGAGGCATCACCACCGCCCCCAGCACACTCATAATGATAAGCAAGCTGCCTTCGGGAATGCTGGGAACGACCCACGAGCGTGCAGCCAAGGGCCAGTCGATATTCACCAGAAAAAGTTCGTAAAGAAAAGAAAGCCCGATGACGGAGACGAAGCCGATAATGGCACGCTCGATGCGCTTGTAGGAGTTGGTGAAAAGCAGAATCACCACCAGCACCGTGGTGAGCAAGGCTCCCCAGGCGATGGGCATCCCCACCAACATCTGCAGGGCGATGGCTCCACCCAGTATCTCGGCAAGCGAAGTGGAAATGGAAGCGAGCACCGCACTGGCAAGGATGGGACGGGCTATCCACCGGGGAGCATACTTGTTGGCGGCTTCGCTAAGACAAAGCCCCGTAACGATGCCCAAGTGGGCCACGTTATGCTGCAACACGATAAGCATCACAGTAGAGAGCGTGACCACCCACAGCAGTGTATAACCGAAATCGGACCCGGCGGCAAAGTTGGATGCCCAGTTGCCCGGGTCGATAAATCCCACGGTCACCAGCAACCCGGGACCGATATACTTAAAGAAGTCCATCCCGCCCAAATAGCGCTTATGGTCCTTCCGTTTCAATTCGTCCAATATTCGTTTCAGCATATCTTTCTCGTTTTATAAATAGTCTGTCATTCATCTTCAAAAACAAAATCGAGCTTCAATTGGTTCTCGTCCGCCTTCCGTTTCGGTTTCGGGAGCAAGAGTTTCCTCACCCCTTGCGGTCCCAGTTCGTGAACCGTTTTATCGGGCAACTCATTGCAGGTAATGAAATAGCGCGCCTTCTTCATCACCGCCCCCATCTTCTTCAACTCATAGAAACCGATGCGCGAGAAGCGCCGCGACATGACAATCATCTTTGCCGACTTCACCCCGATGCCCGGCACACGGAGCAACATCTCGTAGTCGGCTGTCCGTATGTCGACGGGAAAAAGCTCGGGATGCTTCAACGCCCATGCCAGCTTGGGGTCTATCTCCATATCGAGGTCGGGCGAAGCGTCGTCCACCAGCTCGTCTACGGCAAAGTGATAATAGCGTAAAAGCCAGTCGGCCTGATAAAGACGGTTCTCGCGCACCAGGGGAGGCTGTTTCAGAAGAGGAAGGCGTTTATCATACGTGTTTACCGCCACATAGCCCGAATAATAGACACGCTTCATCGTGGGCTGGCTATAGAGTGCCGACGAGACGTGGAGAATATCCTTGTCCGTCTCGTCCGTGGCGCCTACTATCATCTGCGTACTCTGCCCTGCCGGCACGAAACGTGGGGCATGACGATGACGTCTGCGCTCTTCGGCACTTTCCAAGGCTCCCTGGCGGATGTACCCCATCGGCGCATACACGCTCTGATGGTCTTTCTCCGGAGCCAGGAGCTTCAGGTTCTTTTCGGTAGGTATTTCCAGGTTCACACTCATGCGGTCGGCATAAAGCCCAGCCTCGTACACCAGCTCACGGCTGGCTCCGGGAATGCTTTTCAGATGAATATATCCGTTAAAGCGGTGCACCAGGCGCAAATCCTTCGCCACCCTTACCAGCCGTTCCATCGTATAGTCAGGATTGCGCACCACACCTGAGCTGAGGAACAGGCCTTCGATGTAATTCCGCCGGTAGAACTCCATCGTCAGGTCTACCAACTCGCTTACCGAAAGAGTGGCGCGCGGAATATCGTTGCTCACGCGGTTGATGCAATAAGCGCAATCGTAGATGCAATAGTTGGTCAGCATAATCTTCAGCAGAGAAATGCAACGCCCGTCCTCGGCAAAACTATGACAAATGCCTATGCCTCCCACGGTATTGCCCACGCCGCCTTTCGTATTGCGGCGCACCGTCCCGCTCGAAGCACACGACACATCATACTTTGCCGACTCGGCAAGCACCTTCAGCTTATGCAAGACTTGTTCATTCATGCGCGTGCTATTTAGAATCAATTCAAATTCAAAGGTAAGCAGAGTTTCCGAGTTGTGCAAATGTTCTACCTTGATTTATATCAGAAACCAGTCAGGTTTGTCATTGAGCAAGCCTTAGTTTTATGTCCTCCAATTGGAAAACGTACGTTCCCCGTATGGAAAACGTATATCCCCCGATTGGAGGACGTACGTTCTCCATATGGAGGACATAAAATGCAAACGTATAAAAATGAATCGTCAGTCACTCAAAATGACATTGACACCTACCCGGCAAACAAAAGAAATTCGTACCTTTGCGCCTGATTAAACTAAACGAAACGACATGTGGTTATTATTAGCATTCTGCTCGGCAGCGTTGCTGGGCTTTTATGATGTGTTCAAGAAGAAATCGCTCAACGGGAATGCCGTACTTCCCGTACTGGCTCTGAACACGTTGTTTTCCAGCCTTATCTTCATTCCCTTCATCCTGATATCCCGTTTCTGCCCATCGGCACTGCAGGATACGATATTTTTCGTCCCCGAAACGGGAGGCTGGGAGGTGCACAAGTACATTTTGCTGAAGTCGGTGATTGTGCTCTCATCGTGGACATTCGGCTATTTCGGCATGAAACATCTGCCGCTCACCATCGTGGGACCGATAAACGCCACGCGCCCCGTCATGACTTTGGTAGGCGCATTGCTTATTTTCGGCGAGCGTCTGAACCTGTATCAATGGATTGGTGTGATGCTGGCGGTAGTATCGTTCTTCATGCTGAGCCGTTCGGGGAAAAAAGAAGGCATCAACTTCGAGCACAACCGCTGGGTGTGGTTCGTGGTGCTGGCTGCCCTGCTGGGAGCCATCAGCGGATTGTACGACAAATACCTGATGGGGATGTTCAACAATATGGTGGTGCAGGCGTGGTACAACATCTACCAGCTCTTCATGATGGGCGCGGTGCTGTTGTTCCTCTGGTTCCCGAAACGGAAATCGGGCACGCCTTTCCACTGGGACTGGTGCATCCCGCTGATTTCCATCTTCCTGTCGGCGGCAGACTTCGTTTACTTCTATGCCTTGGGGATGGACGACTCGATGATTTCCATTGTATCCATGGTGCGCCGAAGCAGCGTCGTGGTGTCTTTCCTGTTCGGAGCCATGGTGTTCCGCGAAAAGAACCTGCGAAGCAAGGCTGTCGACCTCGCTCTGGTACTCATCGGTATGTTCTTCTTGTATCTGGGAAGCAAATAGCATGGTCATAAAAAAATTTACGAAGTGTGATTCTCATCCAAACAAAATCACACCTCGTAAACATCTCTTATCGCAAGCTCAAATCATGTGGTTGGCTTTAAGCCATCTCCTGCCCCACGGAGTGAGGCACCACAACAAAAACACTACACAAGGCAGTCCGATAGCGGACAAAACAATTATCGCTTCCATTATTTCCCCTCCTTTTTATTCGTTAACAACAAACCGGCCAACAAGGTAAAACCGGCTACCAATATTCCAATTCCATAAACCAACAACCTGTTATCGCCCATATCCTTAAATAAGGAAGCGATAACAACACCTGTCAATACATACTTGGATACATCTATCAGGTATCCTCCCAGTTTTTCTTTCCACATTGCAAATATACTTTATTCTTTTTAAAACAACAACGCATATTTGCCGAAAAGTCTACTTCCCTTCCGTCGGAATCAATGCCTCAGAACTCCCGACACGCAAAAACATTTTCAGGAAAGGCACAAGGCGGTACACGGCAATCAGTATCAAAAGCAACGTACCGCCGATGCAGACCCATCCGAAAAGCTCTTTCAGGCTGGAAAGCGTAGTCTGCTCTACCACATAACGATAAAGTTCCTTAAGCGAAGCGTGCGACATCACGGCATTCGCGCCGTCCATATTGCGGCTTATCGTACTGATATTGTCCTGCATCAGATAACGCATCCAGCGGTTCAGCACCGCCGAGCCGAGGGGATTGGCTATGCTGGTACGGATGAAGCTCAGCACGCACAATGCCTGGAAGAAGTGCTTGAAGGGCACACTCTTCGCCACATATATCGTAAGGCAGATATAGAGCATCCCATAACCGATACCCCGCAGAAAATTGGGCAGGTACAGACTCTCGATATTCAGGTTGGGATGAATCAGGAAATACATATAATATTGGTAGAGGACTATCAGCAAAAAGCCCACAAAGATGAGCAGCTTGTACCCCTTCCGCAGCACCACCTGGCGGTAGAACACGATGCCTGCCCCGCAGATAATGCCCGAAAACACCAGCCAGTTGAGCGAAACGCTGTTCAGCGTGTCATACTTCAGGATAGACGACATAAACAGGTTCTGCAAAACCGATGAAGTGGCAAGAAAAAGGCACAACATCAGAAACAGGAACAAAATGGTGGGGAAATGGCGGTAACGGAATACTTTCAGCTCGATATACGGATGGCGCAAAGTGAGCATCCGGTTGATATTGACCAGCAACGCCACTACGGCTATCACGATGCAGGCACGTATCTCCGCACTGTCCAGCCAATCGAAATACTCGCCATAAATGCAGATGTAGACAATGGAGAAAAGCACCACGACCCAAAGGGCTGCCCCAATCCAGTCGATGCCGTAAAGCGGCACCTTCTTCATCGCACGGTAAGGACGGGTCAGCACAAAGACGCATACCCATACCACCGCCAGCAGCCCCATCACAAACCAGTGCATGTATTGCCAGTTCGCCCAGTCGGTAAGATGGATGGCTACCAGCCCCGACAACTGGATACTTTCGAGCACAATGACATAAATCACCGGATAAAACACCGAGAAATTGCCCGAAGGCGTCACGCTGAGACGCATATTCGAGAAACACTCGAACGTGCCCCACATCCGGAAGAAGCCCGACACAAAACACACCGCAATCTGCAGGGGGAGCGAAGGCGTATGCAACGTGATGAGGTTGCACGCCATCAGGACGGGGCATACCGCCAGCAGGATATGGCGCGTCATGAACCTGCACTTCAGGCGGATAAGAATCGGGAAGATGATGGTCATGCCGATAAACGAGGCATACCCCGCCATCGTGACATGCTGCTGGATGCATCCCAGCTCGCTCGACATCTGATAAGAGATAGGCAGAAACACGCCTCCGTTGAACTGGAAAGTCATGGCAAAGAACATCGACAGGAAAATGCATACGGGCGTAGGCAGGAATTCCTTGAAATAGCCGATGCGCGGACGCCGCTTGAGCAACCGCTTCTTGAGTACTCGCACAATCATACTATCACGTCCCTCCCTGCTCAATAATCAACGGAACATTCCACGTTCATGCCGGCACGCAGGCGTTGCAGGTCTTCTTTCCGGTTGTTCTCCGTAAACTCGATACGGATAGGTATGCGCTGCTCCACCTTCACGAAATTGCCGGCGGAGTTATCTTGCGGAATCAAGGAATAAGACGATCCGGTGGCGTCGGATATAGACGAGATGCGCCCTTCAAACTTCACGCCGGGAATGGCATCCACCTTGATGTCGACCAACAAGCCTTCACGCATGTTCGTGGTCTGGGTCTCCTTGTAGTTGGCTATCACCCACTTCTCCGTACCGTCTACCAGCGTCACCAGGGTCTGCCCCGGCTGCACCAGCTCGCCTTCATGGATTTCCTTGCGGCCGGTCATCCCGTCGGCAGTAGCCAGAATAACCGTATAAGATAGGTTCAGACGTGCCAGGTTCAGGGCAGCCTCAGCCAACTTGATGGAAGACTCGTTCTGGTCCAGGCGCTGGGTCTGTTCCTGCTTGACCAGCGAAGTGGATTCTTTCTGGCGGAGCAATTGTTCGTAACGCGCCTGGGTAGCTTCGTAATCGGTCTTCACCCGGTCGAACTGCTGGGGGGTAACCGCCTCTTCCTTCAGCAACCCCTGATACCGCTTGAAGTCGGCTTCGGCATTCTTCAACCGCACTTCCTGCTCCCTGATGGCGGCATCAGTGACCAGGATGTTGTTCTGGGTCGTATTGATAGTGGTGTACATAGCCGTCTTTCCAGCCAACGCACTTTGCAGGTCGGCTTCTGCCTGAGCCACTTTCAGTCGGTATTCCGTATCGTCGATGATAACCAGCGTATCCCCCTTCTTCACCTGCTGGTATTCATCGAAGCATATCTTCTTGATGAATCCCTGCACGCGGGTATTTACCGGAGTCAGGTGCTGCTTCACCTGCGCATTGTCTGTAAACTCCACACTGCCCAAATGGATGAAACGCCCGAACACCCAACTGATGCCGATGGCCAATATCAATAAAATAAAGAAATTCGGAATAGCTCTTTTTTTGTTTCTCATCATAAGTCGTATATTATTGGTTTATCCTGATTCGTTTTTGTGTTACAATGTCCCGGTGATTTTCTTCAACAGATAATACTGGTAAAGAATGCCGATTTCGTCATTTGCCAGTTGCAGCTCGGTATCCAGCTGGGTATTGCTGGCATCCAGCATATCGGTAATCAGTGCCAACCCGTTGAGGTAACGCTGGCGGACGATGTGATAATTCTCGTGTGCCAGCTGCACACTCTTCTCTTGCGTCCGAAGGCGGATATAAGCCTCGTTCAGGTCGGTATAAGCCGCATGGATATCGTTCTCCAGCTCTTCCTCCTCCCACCGGCGCTGCTCCTGCATCTGCATCGTATGGATGCGTGCCTGCTTCAGCTTCTTGTTGCTCTTGAACAAGGCATCGAAACTGTACGAAATGCCTACCCCGGCAAACCAATACGTGAAATTATTGTTCAAAGGTGGCACCTCTACCAGAATCGGTCCGGTAAAGTCATTGGTAACGGTCAGATGAATCTGCGGGCGGCGTTCGGCACGTGCCTGCTGCTGGCTTTCCTTGCCCAAGTCTATCCGTATGTCTGCCATCTGCAAGCGGGGTGCCCCTGCCGCTTCCTGCATCCAAAGCTCTTCCGCTTTCTGCTCTACCTGCTGGCGCATCAGAGCAGTGGTATCGGGCAGGATAGTCACGTTCGGGTCCAGCCCGATGGTCGTAGCCAAGCGGTAATTCAACACATCCATCCGGTTGCACGTAGAGGTCAGCCCCAGCTCCAGGTTCTGCAACTGGAGTTCGTAACGGGTGATGTCGCTCTTCAAAGCTGTGCCCTGGCGGTATGCCGCTTCCATATCTTTCACCAGAAGACGGGTTTGCTCGATGTTCTTCTCATAAACCACCTTCTGATTGCCCAACTGGAACAAGTCGAGGTAATATCCCAAAAGCATAAAACGCAGGTTCTGCTGATTGTCCAGAAAGGCAAGTTCCGACAACTGCCTGTTCAGACGGCTCGCCTGGATGTCGCTTGCAATCTTTCCTCCGGCATAAATGACCTGAGTAGCCCGCAACACATACGAATTGCCGAAGTGAGGCATATCGGCATGCACCCCGTTCGAGAAGTCACGGTCGGTCATACACCCGTCGCCAATATAGTTCAACTCCACCTGTGCCTCAATAGACGGAAGCAAACCGTTGCGCGCCACGCGCTCTGCCTGGGCGGCTTCTGCCGTCGCCAACGAACGGACATGAATGCTCTTGCTGTTCGCGTCGGCAAGGCGGAACATTTCTTCCACCGAAAGCATCCGCTGCTGGGCATACGCACCCGATATTCCTAAAAAAACAATTAACCCTAATACCCATTTCTTTTTTACCATAATACTGTATGTCTAGTTTTTATTATTATCCCGAACCGGTACAGAGGCATCTTTCACCCCCTTTACGCGAAAAAGAACTACGCTTAGTTTTCTGTGCCGAAAAGAACGCTATCTTTTTGCGAGTGCAAAGATAAAGCTTTATTTTTGTACTGAAATTGCATATAGAGCAACAATATTGCCAAAATCAGCCAAGCAAAAGATGAACCAGACAATACATAACGACCAGCCGCACACCGGACAGACGACGGAAAAGAAAATCATCATCGACAAAACCGGATGGGAGAAAATCAATATCGAAAAGCACCGCCATGCGGGGCAACACCAGATTATCTACACATTCTCGGGGACATTGCGGATACAAATCGGCACGTCCGACTATTTCGTTCCGGAAAAACATATCGCCTGGATTCCTGCCAACACCGAACACGAATTGTGCAGCAACAACCGGCAAGTGGTGCTCATCATCTTCTACATCACCCTGGAGCAAAGAGACCAGCAACGCTTTTCCAACCAGTTTGCCATCTACAACACCAATGCCGTGATAGCCGAGAACCTGCGTTTCATCTCGTCGCGCCATGCCGTTATCTGCCGGCAAGAACAACCCGACCTGTACGAGTTCTCGTATGCCTTCTTCAAATTGCTCCCCTCGATGAATCCGTGCAGCGAAATCACCCTCAAGACGCAAGCTATCCCCAACGACGAACGCCTCCAGCCCATCCTGCGCTACCTGAGAAAGCACCTGCACGACAATCCCACCATCGAAGAAACCGCTGCCCTGTTCGGATTCTCCGTACGAAACCTGAGCCGCCTGCTCCATAACTCGGGCATACGCTTCAACCAATACCTAAACCAGCAACGGGTGACACGCGCCATCGAGCTGTATACCGACGGAGGAAAGACCATCCAGCAAATCGCCTACGAAGCCGGATTCAGCACCCCCAGCCATTTCAACCGGGTGTTCAAACAAATCACCGGGATGCCTCCCGGCGCATTCTTCCAAAGCAAACCTTGATTTCGGAACGCACAGACATACCTGCTCGCCGCTGGCTATATGTATGCTTTCAAAAGGGATATATACTTCATGTACAGTTTCATATATACTGAAACCACTTACAGATATATATTCCCAGCCAGAGAAACATATCTTCATGAGCAACCATAATTATCCAGCCTAACAGCGGACATTCACTATATAATTAAGGTATATGCCTTTCTCCCGAAAGACAACAAGAAACATCCAAAAAGATATTTTTCGCAAAAAAACGTGTCCTTTATTTGTGGATTTAAGAAAAAGCATTACCTTTGCAACCGCAAAACAAAAATACGCTTTGCGGAAATAGCTCAGTTGGTAGAGCACAACCTTGCCAAGGT
>ULRR01008396.1_pt1 | contig 36443 bp, 39 predicted proteins | sample 1955651 | NCBI WGS metagenome assembly ULRR01 (sample SAMEA4835688, study PRJEB28245) | human gut metagenome | biome: gut microbiome; material: fecal sample | place: Denmark | collected 2008
TTTGTTTTTCCATTCTACTACACTTAAAACTATATTTCATTACTTTCGACAAAACTTATCAAAATCCATCATATAGTTAAAATATAACTTTATCTTGATATAAATATACAAAATTATTAAATAATAGTCAATACAGTTTTCAATATTTCAGTCAAAAAGCACAATAAAAAAAGATGCCTCTTTTAGCATCTATAAATATTTTTTGAATTCTCTAAATTCTGGAGCATCATCTAAATCAGTTTGAGAAAGTTCTTTAATTAATTTCTTTTGCGTCATAGAAAGCCTATCTGGGATAACAACATGATAAATTACATACATATTTCCTTTTCCAAAAGCATTAACCTTCTTGACACCTTTTCCTTTAAGTTTTACTTTATCACCAGTATTCGTTCCAGGTTTTACTTCCAAAATAACATTACCCGTTAAGGTTGGAATTTCTTTTTTGCAGCCAAGAATAGCTTCTGTAATAGTAAGAGGAACAGTTAAGTAAATATCTTCATCTTCTCTTTCAAATAAAGGATGAGACTTTACTTTAAATTCAATATAAATATCTCCGTTAGCTCCACCATTTGTACCAGCAGAACCCTTACCACTAATTCGAAGTTGATATCCCGTATCTACTCCCTCTGGAATCGTAACTTCAATTTCTTTTTTCTTTTTAACACTACCTGTTCCATTACATTCACTGCATACTCTTTTAAAACTCTTACCAGATCCTCCACATTCTGTACAAGTAGTTTGCGTTTGAAAAACACCAAAAAGACTTCTTTGTTCACTTATAATTCTACCTGTTCCTCCACAAGTAGAACAAGTTTTCTCATCAAATCCGCCTTCACCGTGGCAATTATCACATTTTTCATTTAAATCAAGAGTAATTATTTTTTTACATCCATTAATTGCTTCATCAAAGTCTAATGAAACTTGAACTAAACTATCAGCACCTTTACGTGGTCTTTTTGAATTTGATCGAGCACTACTTCGTCCGCCGAAAGAACTAAATCCACCAAATCCTCCAAAACCACTACCGAATATTTCACTAAAAATATCACCAAGATCAATATCTTCTGCATTAAAACCACTATACTGAGCATTCCCATTATTGGTAAAAGCTTGATGTCCAAACTGATCATATTGTCTTCTTTTACTTGGATCAGATAAAATAGCATAAGCTTCTCCTACTTCTTTAAACTTAGCTTCATCACCAGTTTGTTTGTTATCGGGATGATAAGTCTTAGCAAGTTTACGAAAAGCTCTTTTGATTTCTTCATCAGTAGCTGTTTTGCTAACTCCAAGTATTTCATAATAATCTTTCTTATTCATGTTCTATCCCTCCTTTTTGATATAATTTTTCAAGTTCCAATACTAAATCATTAAAATATTGAAAAGCTTCCTTTAAAGTTTCTTCCTTCATCATATCAACACCCGCTACTTTTAAAGACTCAATAGGTGTTTTTGTACAACCAAGTTTCAAGAAAGCCAAATAATTCTCTTTTGCACCCTCTTTTTTAGTTAGCAAATCATTAGCTATTTTAATCGCTGCTGCATAAGCTGTAGCATACTGATATACATAAAAATTCATATAAAAATGTGGAATACGTTCCCATTCATATTGAATTAATTCATCAATTACTATATTTTCTCCCATATATTCTTGATTTAATTTATAATAAGTATTACACAAATATTCATGTGTCAATACTTCACCCTTTTGTTGTGCTTCATGAATTGTTTTTTCAAAGTCAGCAAACATAGTTTGCCGATAAATCGTAGCTTTAAAATCTCGAATCAAATCATCTAACAAATATTTTTGTTCTTCTATATCTGTTGTATGATGAAGCAAATACTTGCTAAGTAATATTTGGTTTACTTGACTAGCCACTTCTGCAACAAAAATAGAATACCCATAATCTTGATAAGATTGATTATGCATAGCATAATAATAATGCATAGCATGCCCAAGTTCATGAGCAAGTGTAGAAACTTTTTCTAAAGACCCGTCATAACTCAATAAAACATAAGGATGAACACTATAACAAGCCGTACAATAAGCTCCATTTCTCTTTCCATCATTCGGACAAAAATCGATCCATCTTTCTTGAAAAGCATGTTTTAAATCATTAATATAATCCTCACCCAAAACATTTAAAGCTTGATATAGTAATTCTTCTGCTTCTTTTTCACTATATTTTTTAGTACTTCCTGTACTCATAGCAGTATTAGTATCATATATATGAAGCTTATTAAATCCTAATGCTTTACTTTTAATTTTCCAAAATTTAGATAAAGGATCAACATTCTTCTTAACAGTATCAATTAAAAAATCATAAATCTCTTCTGGTATTTCATTTTGATATAAAGAAGCTTCTCTAGCACTACGGTATCCTCTAATCTGAGCTATTTTATTATGATTATTTACTTCACTAGCAAGTAAATTAGCATAAGTATTCTTAAAATTACCATAAGTAGTAAGTAATTTCGTAAAAGCTTGTTTTCTTTCACTTCGATCATTAGATTCAATAAACTCATGATAAGTTTTTTCGTTTAATTCTACCTTTTTACCATCTTTATTTCTTATAGTACCAAATTTCATATCAGCATCCGTTAAATAGGAATAAACTTGATCAGGTATACTAAAAGTAGTAGATAAAGAAGAAAGAATTTTTTCTTCTTTATCACTTAAAACATATTGTTTCATCCGAAATATATCTTTTAATACTCGTTCATATTCTTTTAATTTAGAATTTTTCTTTATATATTCTTCAATTAAAGTCCTATCTCCTTTTAAAATTTCTGGAACTAGAAAAGAACAAACTTCTTGATATTCCTCATATAATTTATAAGCCTTTCCAAATAAAGATTGATAAAAAACATCAGTAGTATCACTGTCATTATTAATATGAGCATAAATATAGATCTTTTCTAACATCATACTAATCTTATTATCAAAAGATAATGCTTCATATAAAGTATTTTCATCATCTAAAAGATGACCTCTAAATTGCTCATATTGTCCCAAATGTTCTTTTACATATTGGTAATCTTTTTCATAATCATCTAAAGTTAAATATAAATCTTTTACATTCCATTTCAAATTTTCTGGAAATTCTTTTCTTCCCTTTGCCATAAATTTCCTTTCTCTAAAGAAAGTTCTAGTTTCCTAGAACTTATTTTTCTTCATAATTTGCTTCTTCTACATCATCTTTTGAATCTTTAGATTCTTCTTTTTTATCTTCTTTAGAAGCCTCTGTTTGTTTTTCTTTTGCTGCTTCTTCATAAACTTTAGTTGCAAGCTTCATAGCTACTTCATTTAAACTTTCTGTTTTCTTTTTAATATCATCAGTATCATTAGCTTCCAAAGCTTTCTTTAATTCTTCTATTTTTTCTTCAGCATCTTTCTTATCTTTTTCCTCTATTTTGCCATCTAAATCTTTAATGGCTTTTTCAGTAGCAAAGATCATAGACTCAGCATCATTTTTAACATCAGCTTCAGCCTTACGTTTTTCATCTGCTTCTTTATTAGCCTCAGCTTCTTTAACCATCTTATCAATTTCGCCATCTGATAAATTAGTAGATGAAGTAATTGTGATAGATTGCTCTTTATTTGTACCTAAATCCTTAGCAGTTACATTAACAATACCATTTGCATCAATATCAAATTTAACTTCAATTTGTGGAATTCCTCTTGGAGCTGGTGGAATATTTGTTAATTGGAAGTTTCCTAATGTTTTATTATCCGCAGCCATTGGTCTTTCACCTTGTAAAACATGAATATCTACAGCTGGTTGATTATCGGCAGCAGTTGAAAATACTTGTGATTTACTAGTTGGAATAGTAGTATTTCTTGGAATTAATACTGTCATTACTCCACCTAAAGTTTCAAGTCCTAAAGATAATGGGGTAACATCAAGTAAAACGATATCTTCAACTTCACCAGTTAAAACACCACCTTGAATAGCAGCTCCCATAGCAACAACTTCATCTGGATTAACACTCTTATTAGGTTCTTGTCCAAGTTCTTTCTTAACAAGTTCTTGAATATAAGGGATGCGTGTAGATCCACCAACTAAAATTACTTTATCAATATCTTTACTAGTAAGTTTAGCATCTTTTAAAGCCTTATGAACTGGTTCAAGAGTTGAATCAAATAAATCACGGCATAAATCTTCAAATTTAGCTTTTGACAATGTAGTTTCAAAATGTAGTGGTCCTTCGCTATTTTGAGCAATGAATGGTAAACTAATAGATGCAGAAGTCATACCAGACAAATCTTTTTTAGCCTTTTCTGCAGCATCTTTAATACGTTGCATAGCCATTCTATCTTTAGATAAATCTATTCCATTTTCTTTTTTAAATTCATCTACTAAATAGTCCATGATTCTCTCATCAAAATCATCTCCACCTAAACGGTTATTACCAGCAGTAGATTTAACTTCAAATACTCCATCACCAAGTTCAAGAATAGATACGTCGAATGTACCTCCACCTAAATCATAAACTAGAATTGTTTGTAATTTATCTTGTTTATCAAGTCCATAAGCTAAAGCGGCAGCAGTTGGTTCATTAATAATACGTTCAACATCAAGTCCCGCAATCTTACCAGCATTTTTAGTAGCTTGACGCTCTGCATCATTAAAGTAAGCAGGAACTGTAATAACAGCTTTTGTTACTTTTTCACCTAAATAAGCTTCTGCATCTTTTTTTAATTTAGCAAGAATTTTAGCACTTATTTCTTCTGGTGTATATTTCTTACCATTTGCTTCTACTTTTTCACTAGTACCCATTTTTCTTTTAATAGAAGAAATTGTATTTTTAGCATTCGTAACAGCTTGGTTACGAGCTATTTGTCCAACCATTTCCTCTTCGCCTTTAAAAGCAACTACAGATGGTGTTGTACGAGCTCCCTCAGCATTAGGAATAACTTTTGGTTCACCACCTTCTAAAACTGCAACACAACTATTTGTTGTACCTAAATCAATACCTATAATTTTACTCATTTTATATCATTCCTTTCATTATTTATGGTAATATTATTACCCACTCTAAGAGTAAATTATTTCATTTATAATTTTTATAAAATTATACATCTTTTTCATTTACTTTAACCATTGCTGGTCTAAGTATTTTATCTTGATACATATATCCTTTTTGTAAAACCTCAAGAACAACATTGTTATCAAGATTTTCATCTTTATCTGTTACTACAGCATTCATAATATTAGGATCAAATTCTTTATGGAAACATTCAATTTCTCTAACCCCTTTACTATTTAAAATCTGAATCAGATGATCATAAATCATTTTAAATCCTTCTAAAAACTTTTCAGTACCATCTTGCTTTATTTTTAATGCTCTTTCAAAATTATCAATAATAGGAAGTAATTTCTCTATCATATCAAATCCATCATACTTATAAGCTGCTGCTAAATCTATTTCACTTCTTCTTTTAATGTTTTGCATTTCCGCTGTAATCCGTAACACTTTTTCTTTCAAATCTAAATTAGCTTTAATAAGTTCATCTTTTTCATGATCAATTTTTTTCTTTTTTTCTTTTACTTTTTTTGGCTGTTTATCATGAACATCCACTTTTTGCTCTACTACTTCTTTTTCTTCAGCATTTACATCTTTTTCTTTTACTTCTTCTCCCATTTAATCACCTTTTTCCTCTAGCCATTTATTTAAAATATTAAGTACCGCTACAACTCGATCATATTCCATTCTCTTTGGTCCTATAATAGCAATGGTCCCCTCTTCTCCACCTAAACTATAATTAGTCTTGACAACAGTTACATTATCATCAAAATTACTCTCACTGCCAATATAAATGCTGATATCTCTCGAATCATTTTTTTCAATTTTTCGTACTTGTTCTTCATCTTCTAATTTAGATATCAGGCGTTTAAGTTCAGATGGTTCATTATACTCAGGTTGATTTAACATTTTTGATTTGCCAACAACATGGATATTTTCGTTATTTTGAATGAAATCATGAAAAGCGTCATAAAATATGCCATAAACAGTTTCATATTGCTCTACTTGTGTAGAAATAATAGGCTTAATATCATATTCTAAACGTTCGCCAACTAAAGGAAGAGGTGTTCCAATTAACATTTTATTAATAATCTCACTAATTTTAACCACTTCACCCATACTAATATCCGCTGGAATGGTAAAATGTTTATTCTTAACAATTCCTTTATCTGTACAAACTAAAGCTACAAGCCTTACATCATCAAGTGGAATAATATTAACTTGTCGTAAAACATTTTCATCACTTTCTTTACCTAAAGAAACACTTGTATAATTAGTAATATCACTAATAATCTCTAAACATTTTTCAATGGCATCACTCACTGTTAAACTTTTATTAGAAAATAAAGTTTGGAGTTTAAGCATATCTTCTCCATTTAACTCTTTTGGTTCCATTAAATACTCAACATAATATCGATATCCTGCTTCACTAGGAATACGACCACTAGAAATATGATTCTTCTCAATATACCCTAGTTTCTCTAAAATCGCCATTTCATTTCTGATCGTAGCACTAGAACACTGAAACTTATCACATAAATGTTTTGAACCAATAGGTCTTACTTCTTTAATATAACACTCTACAATTTCTTTAAGTAAGCTTTTTTGTCTTTCATCCACTTTTATCACCTACTTAGCACCATTTACCTCTAAGTGCTAATACCATTATAATATTATGCTTAGCACTTGTCAATATATAACTGCTAATTTTTTACTTTTTTTAACAAAAATTAAAAATACTACATGAAATTGACAATTAAAAATAAGAATGTTATGATTAACAACAAAAAAGGAGGCAAAAATGCAAAAAATAAAATATTTTAAAGTTTTCTTAAATTACATAAAAGAAGATAAATTAAAACTAATTTTGTATATTATTTTAGTAGGATTATCTTACTTTCCAGCTTTGATATCTGTGTTTTTTTGGGGAATTGCCATTGAAGCTTTAGTAGCCAAAAACCTTGCTAACTTTACCCTATATTTAGCTATTTACGAAGGAATCTATATTATTTTTTATACTTTTCTACAAATTCCTAGAGATTATCTTTATACTTATTTTGAAATCAAATTTACTAAAAATGTTAGTATAGACTTGTATAAAAAAATAGACAATTTACCAGCAGTAGCTTTTGAAGAAATTGGCGTTGGAGAATTTATTAATCGTCTATATACGGATCCAGATCGAGTGATGGAATTATTAGCAAAAATAACTAAATTAATTTGTAAAGCCATAGTTGTTATTGTAGTAATTGTAATCGCTCTACAAATCTCTTTTATTCTTTTTTTAGAAATCATATTATTAGCAATAATAATGGGATTCATCTCAACTAAATTCTTCCCTAAAATTGAAAAAAGTCAAGAAAATATTAAAAAAGAAAGTGATGCTTACGTAAAAAGAGCAACAGAAAATATCACAGGAATAAGAGAAATCAAATCTTTAGGAATTAGCTCTATTATTGAAGAGAATATTTCTAAAATTATTCAAAAACTATTTAATCACACGGCAAAAGTGCGAAAATATGAAAGATGGTATTATGCTTTAAACAACCTAGCTTATTTTCTGATTCAATTTTTAATTCTTTTTACAACTGGAAAAGCCTTTTTAGATGGAGCAATTAGTTTAAGCCTTTTCTTAATGATGGAAAGTTATATTTGGCGTATTGATGAAGTAGTAGAAAGTATTAGTGATTTTGGAGTAAGTTTTAATAAAGTAACCGTTTCATTAAAACGAATTAGTGAAATTCTAAACAACAAATTATATCAAGATGAACAATATGGAAATAAGATCATTAAAAATCCTAAAGGAATCATTCTATTTAAAAATGTCAAATTTAAATATCAAGAAAATGAAAAATATACTTTAAATAATTTAAACCTTCAAATTAATCCCCATAAAAAAATCGCGATAGTTGGAAAAAGTGGTAATGGCAAGAGTACTATTTTTAACTTACTATTAAGATATTTTGATCCTACTGAAGGAGAAATTACATTAGATGGTATTAACATAAAAGATATAACAAAAGAATCATTAAGAGACAATATTTCTATTATTAGACAAAGTCCCTTCTTATTTAATTTATCTATCCTAGATAATTTTAAATTAGTAAAACCAGATGCCACTATAGAAACTATTCGTACCCTTTGCAAAAAAGCTTACATAGATGACTATATTATGAGTTTACCAGAAAAATATGACACAATTATTGGTGAAGGTGGTATCAACTTATCTGGAGGTCAAAAACAACGTTTAGCAATAGCTAGAACATTACTATTAAATACCAAAATTATTTTGTTTGATGAAGCAACAAGTGCTTTAGATAATACTTCTCAAGAATATATCAAAAGAACAATAGATAATCTTGTTAAAGACCACACCATAATTATTGTTGCTCACCGTTTATCTACTATTATAGATGCAGATGAAATACATATCATTGAACAAGGAAAGCTAATTGCAAGTGGAACTCACGAAGAACTACTTGCAAATTGCCAAGCTTATCAAGCATTGTATCAATCAGAATCAAACTAGCAATATGCTAGTTTTTTTGAATAAAAATTTAAAAATCCCATATAGTTTAACATGAATATAGGTGTAAAATTACAAAGACTAAAAACAGAAGATTTGATTTGGATTATATACCTTTTTATCGCTATTGCGGCCTTAATATCTGATTATTATGAAAGAAACTATTTACAAACAAATAATTCTACTAGCCAAAAAAAATTCAAATTAATTAATATTACCGTACTAACAATTGCACTTTTTATCTATATGTATTTTGTGATTCTAAATTATGAAGATATACACCATTTAAAAAAAGAAGCAACAAAAAAAGAGGTCATAACCTCTCATGTATCCTTAATCGCTGCCCTATTATTCTTAATTGGAGGAATTTTAACATGGATAGCTGAAATAAACCGTGATACACCAGACAATGATTTTGGTATTATTTAACTAATCCATAATAGCTCGATAAGCATGTCCTGCTTGTAATTCTTTTCCTTGAAGGCTAGCAAGTTCTCCAACACTAACTACCTGATAACCAGCCGCATATAATTTAGGAAGTAATATTTCTAATGCTTCTAAACTTGTTTGATATAACTCATGCATTAAAATAATAGATCCATCACTTACATTATCCATCACATAATTAACAATGTGATCAACATCATGATATCGCCAATCTTCTGTATCTAAATTCCATAAAATAAGAGGATTATCAACATTTTCTAAATTTGTTTTACTATAAGCTCCATAAGGAGGTCTTACATATCGAATATGATCTTTAGTAATACTATAAAATAAATCATCCACTTTTTTTAAACTAGCACTTACATCCTCCACACTATTTTTTTTCATATTCATATGATTATAAGTATGTGATCCTATTTCATTTCCAGACTTATACGTATTTAAAACACAACTTTGACAACTATTCATCATAGTTCCAACCATAAAGAACGTAGCATGTGCTTTATTTCTTGCTAAAACATCTAAAAATTTAGCATTATAAGTACTACTTGGTCCATCATCAAAGCTAATTGCAACAGTCTTCTTATCTTTACTATATTGATATCCATCTTCATTTTTATACTCTAAAGAAAGTTCATGAGTAAAATCTAAATAATCATGAATTTCATTATAATTAATAGTAAGCGATACCACTTCCTGATATTCATAAGAATAACTATAATCATAATAATAAATAATCATTTCTTGATCTTTAAGAATATAAACTTTAGTACCTTGTGTATTCTTAATCCCCTCAACAATAAATTCAGGATATTTAAGATTCAAAAGTTCTAGTTCTTTTTCCTTAAATTCTTCTAAGGTTCCTTTTTTTAAAATATCTTCAATTGTTAGCTCATCACCTGTATAAGAATCAATGATGTAAGAAGAAAAACGGTTATTCTCTTCAAAAACTAAATTCGTAAATTCCTCTATATGATCGCTTTCATAATAAGGAGTTCCATGATCTTCTTTTATTTTTGCAATTGCTTTTTTTGCTAGATCTGGAGAAACACTAGGTATAGATCCTGCTTTTAAATCTTCTTTTTCCATAGTAAGTCCTCTAACTAAAAAAACAGTTGCTAATATAAATAAAATAATAATTAAAATACTAAATATAATTTTAAAAACTTTATACTTCACATAATCACTACCTATTACTTAGTATAACAAATTTTAAATATTTTTTACATCTTTTTTGATAAAAAATACATAAGCTATACATAGCATAATAAATATATAAGCCAAAACTACTAAAATAGAGGTAAAAATAGAAGCTCCAAAAGGTTGTGATTGTAAAGTTACTAAATAACTAAAATCCCAATAAAGAGAAACAAAAAATTTAAATATTGGAAATGAATAAATAAGAGCTAAATTAGATATGACATTTCCAAGTAAATAAAATAGAAAACTAATTGTAATGGCAGCAGATGTAGAAAGAGTAACGGTACTAATCATAAATGCAAGTATTCCTATTACATAATATATTGGCAGACTACTAAATAACAATAATAATAGATATTTTATTGTAGAATAAGAAACAATACCTCCACTAGTATATAAAATAATAGGCACATGGATTGAATCAAACCCTAAAATAATTCCTCCAATTAAAATTTCTATCAAACTCATAAATAACATAATAAGAGGAATAAATAATATGACGATAAGTAGTTTACTAGTTAAAATAGTTCTTCTTTTAAAAGGCTTTGTAAATAAATATTTAATAGTTCCTCTAGAATATTCTTCACTAACAATAGAACCAGCTAGCATAATAACATAAATTAAAATAAATATTCCAAATTCTCCAGAAAAATTCATAAGAACCGCTCTTAAAGTATGCTCATTTAAAACATCTTGTTCATGTTCTAACACATACTCATGTATACTCATATTCTCTTTCAAAAATTGAAGCCTATTTTCCTCTTCAAAAGTTAAATTTTCATCATGTAGTAAATTAATATACTCATACATGTTTTCCTCTAAATATAAAATAGAATTATGTAAATAATTATCTTTATCATAGGGAACATCTTGATCTTTTCGATATTTTGCTAATTCTAATAATGCTTTATATCTTTCATTTTCAGTTCCTGTTGTTTTACTTACTCTCTCCTCTAAATATAAGATCCTCTCATCTAAAAAATAGTGCCAATCATTATTTTTTATTTTCAAAATTTTATGATCCACTTCTAAAGAATATTTCTGATATAATTGATCATCTTCTAAAATATATTTACTTTCATACATCTTATAAATAATAGAATATAAATTATTTTTTATCAAATATGTTGCTACGTTATTAGAATAAAGTTGCATGAATTCTTCTACTTTTAAAGTTGTTAAATTCTCTACATAAATAAGTAAATCATCTGAATTATCAAGATCTAAATGTTGATTTTCATCTTCTATTTGATTGATATCAACCTCTTCTGTTAAAGAAGAATCTAGTGGATTTTTGTAAACTACATTAGTAAGAATACAAAAGAGAATAAAAATAAAAGTAACAACATAAAAACTCTTCTTTTTAAGTAATTTAATAATTTCATTTTTCATCAATCGAAACATTATGATCACCCCCAGATCTTTTCATAAAAGCTTCTTCTAAAGTCATATTTTCTTTTTTTACTTCAAAAATAAGAACTTCTTCCTTAACTAGTTTTTGAATAAAAAGAGCAATCTCCTCTTCATCTCGAATCACTTCAAGATATTTTGGATCTATAATTTGATCGCCTTCCCGCATCCATTTTTCACATTTATGACTATCATCAACTTTTAATAAATATTTATTTTCATCCATTTTTTTAATTTCATCAATAGAATTTTCTTCTAAAATTTCTCCTTTAGAAATAATACAAACCCGATTGCAAAAGCTTTCAAGTTCACTTAAGTTATGACTAGAAATTAAAATACCAACTCCACTTTTAGATAATCTTTTAAGTAGAACTCTTAAATCTTTTATTCCCTCGGGATCAAGACCATTAGTAGGTTCATCTAAAATCAGTAACTTAGGAGAATGTAGTAAAGCAATGGCAATTCCAAGTCTTTGCCTCATCCCAAGAGAATATTTACTCACTTTATCATGAATTCGTGTTTCTAAACCAACTAATTCGACTACTCTAGTAATATCATCCATTAAAACATTTTTATACATTCTAGCCTGAATCTTTAAATTTTCCATTCCAGATAAATACATATATACATCTGGTTCTTCTACAAGACAACCTACGAAAGACATAGCTTTAACAAAATCTTTTTTTATATCAAATCCACCAATCCAAACATGACCAGAACTGATTTTTTGAAGCCCTAAAATACATTTAATAGTAGTAGTTTTACCAGCCCCATTAGGTCCAATAAAAGCTAAAATATCTCCTTCATTTATCTCAAAAGAAACATTTTTTAATATTTGCTTTTTTCCAATTTTCTTCCATAAATTTTCCACTTTTAATATACTCATAATAACCCTTCTAACTAAATTTATTATACCAAAAAACAACCAAAAAAGCACTCTTAGTAAGTATCATAACGAAGAGTGCTTAAAAATGCAAGCAAAAGTATTCGACAAATTATTTATTTTTTCTAAGAGTTCTAATAAGAGGTTCATGAATAGCTGTTAAAATATTATATTCTGTTTCTAGCGAACAATCATAAGAAGCATTTAATCGATAGTAAAAAAATTCAAAAGCTTCTAAAGTCATAGGAAAAGAAAAATTAGCTCCTGCTTCTATATCAAAATGAGACATTATATAAGATTTATGTTTTGTTTTATTATACAAAAAAGCCTTATATTGAATATACTCACTACCAGGATAGATTAAAGCTCCACTAAGAGCACAAGTATGCATCTTATGAGCCTTTAAAATTTTTATAACAGGATAAAAATATACAGTATCTCCAGGAAATAAATAGGTACTCTTATTTTTTGCACTCATACTTTCCCCTATATAATATAATTCATCTATACTATAACCATATTTAAAATCTAAATCAGGATATAAAGAACACAAATGTTCAAATTCTTGATCATACAAATCTAAATATGGACTATCTAATTCATATCTTTTAAACATAGTCCAATTATCACTATTAATATTCTTCATACTTACACCAATTTCATTCTAACACCCTTTAAATATAAAATCAAACAAAAATATCTATCTTATGATAACTATTAAATAAATAAACTTTAAGAACCCTATTAACGTTTTTTTGTTATATCCATATCTTGATCTAACAAATCTAATTCTGGAAACTCCATTTCTAAATCTTGTGGAAATAAAGGTATAGAAGCATCTTTTTTTCTTTCACATATAGCTAACAAAGAGTCCATAATTTCTCTTTTAATTTTTTCTATACTTTGTTCTTCATGTTCAATCAATACTTGAGAATCTTTCTTTTTATCAAGAATACTTGTATACTTTTGAAAAACTTCTTCTCTTTTTTTATTAGAACTCATTACCTTGCTAAACTGCTCCTGAATAATTTTTTTATTTTTTTCTCTTAAATATCTATAATACTTTTTTATTATTTTAACACTAGCAAAAGAAAGTATAATATTAGCCGTATTAAAACCCAAAATAGCCATAATAGTAAAAAGAGAAGAAAAGCCTAAATAAAGAATAAAAGGATAAGAAAGTACAGATAAAACCGCTAATGTAACCATAACAAAAAATACAGATATGGTTTTATTTTCCTCTTTTTCTTCATTATTAAGCTTATGTAAGCATATATAATCTTGTTCATTTTGTTCTCTTACTAATTGCATTTCTCTTTGAATGAATTGTAATTCTTGATCTAAAGAATCGATATGTGATCGCATTCTTTTAATATATTGTTCTTTTTTTAAAATCAATTTTAAATATTTTTCCATAAGCCTTCCCCCTGATGTTTATTTTACCACAAAATCAATCTTCAAACAAATCATTCATTAACTTAGTAATATTTTTTTTCCTTTTTTTAGTTTCTTCAAAATCGATACTAATATTGATCACATCCCCTTCATGGGCATTAGGAACTAACTCTTTTGGCATATTTACAAATTTTCCTATACTTAATTCAACAACTGCATATTCTCCTTCAAACCGATCAATAATCACTTTCATATTTATTTCTTCTCCACCTTTACATCAATATTCTCTCCATCACTAGTAACAGTAATTGTTCCATTTAAATCAGTTCGATAAATATAATTTGTATATTTTTCTAATTTATGAATCGTACTACTAGAAGGATGATCATAACTATTATCTTTACCTACACTGATAATAGCATATTTAGGATTTACTCGTTTTAAAAATTCATCACTACTACTTGAATCACTACCATGATGCCCAACTTTTAAAACATCTGCTTTTACATCACCAGTAATTTCTTTTTCGCTTAATTCTTCAGCATCTCCTGTATACAAAAAGCTAGTATTACCATATGTAATTTTTAAGACAATTGAATAATTATTTAAACTCGAATACTTATCTTGATTAGGTGCAAGCATATCAATCGTTAGATTCTCATCTTGTAGTACACTTACCCCAGCTTTACCAGTTTTAACATGAAGTCCTTTTTCTTTAATTGTTTCCAATAAATTTTCATAAGTTTTACTAGTACTTACTGCTTTTGGCATATAAATAGTTCCAATATCAAAAGCTTTAATAACTTCAGCCATTCCTCCAATATGATCAGCATGAGGATGAGTTGCAATTACATAATCAATTCGATCATATCCTAAACTCTTAATATATTCTATAATCTTTTGACTAGAACTAGCAATACCTGCATCAATAAGCATAACCTCACCATTAGAAAGCTCAATCAAACTAGCATCTCCCTGTCCTACATCAATATAATGAGAAATAATCTTATCATCACTTGCTACAAAATTCTTATCATTCTCTAAAGCACTTGAACTAGGAATATTAAAATCAAGTTGCGTACAACCGCTAACCCCAACTAACACGAATAACATTAAAAATATCTTTTTCATACTACACTCCTACTATAATTATAGTAAAAATTAAAAAAAAGAACAATGTTTATCATCATTCTTTACATTAAAATCTTTCCTTATAAACAGGAACTCTTACTCTTGTAGAAGAATGAATTCCCGTATTTTCATCAAGTATTTTCATTGCTTGATGAAAGTATTTTTGACAAGCTACTTCAAAAGGCATTTCAAGATGAACTAACACATGAGTAATCTTAAATTCTAATTCTTTTAATTCATCTAATGGAGTTGCATAAATTATATCAATCATTTCTTCTAAATGATTACTTTTTACTACTTCCCTATCACGAACTAATCTTAATACAACAGCTAAATATTCATCACTTGGAGCTTGAAATAATTTTAAAATAACTCCATAATTATCTTTTCCAAGTAAATCACAAATACAACAAATCAATTCATTTTTAGGTAAAACTGTATTAATAATCCCATTTACAACTACATCTAAAAGTCCTAATTCATTTAATTTTTCATCATTAATAATACTTTCAAATTGATTATATCTAAAGTTTTGTTCTAAAGACCATAACTTTGCTTCTATTCTTGTATAATTAAGCAGTTTTTGATTATCTTCATCTGCATACTCTGCAAATAAATAAGCATACATAATAGGAAAAGTAGGATAATTAAATAAAATATCTAAATAATAATAAAAATTGTTGCTAGTGGCTAAAACTGTATTCTTAAAAATATTTAAAAAGCGGTTCAATGTTTTTTTTAATTCAAAAGAATCTAAATTCATCCAGCGTAGTCTTCCTAAAGTACTATAAAACTTATTTTTTAATTCAATCGGTAAGCTTTTATAAATATCTGTCTGAAAAATTTGTAAAACAACAGCATAAAATTCTTGATTATATTTCCATTTTTCTAATTCCTCATAATCTCTTTTAGTAATATTTAAAATTCCTGCATTGATACTCTCAAACATATATATTCCCCCAATACTTAAAATATATCATAAAAAATTTAAAATGTAAATAAAAAAGAGGAGCTAATCCTCATCATAATTATAAACGCCATGTATTTTTTCTAACGTTTCCTCATCAGGTTGTTCTACATACCATTTTCCATCTGTTTTAGTAACTTTAAAAACTACATTATATTGAATCGTATCATTCATATTTTTCATTTGTTCTAATTTATATTCAATATATAAATCATTGTCATATTTTCCATCCGTCAAAAATTCATCTTGATGCGAATTCAAATATTCACTAGCTTCCTTTTGAGCTTTATAAAGATCATAAACTGTTAATTTAACTGTAACATTTGCTGTATCTCCATCATAATCTTCATTTTCGATTGTATAAATTAAATCACGATACTGTCTTTTTAAAACTTCTTTATAAGTTTCTTTTCCTTTATCAGTTAATTTTTCAGCTTCTACAAGTTCATCAATATCCTCTAACACATGATCGCTAAGTCCTTTATAATCATTTAAGTATTTTTCAACTGCATCTGCCGCCTTATCATTAGAACAAGAACATCCTACTACGAGTAACAAACATCCAAACATCAAAAGTATTTTTTTCATTTTCACCATTCCTTAATTTTATTATGTTACCAAAAAACTTTATTTATACCAATTTTTATAGTATAATAATAATAGGTGATAAAAATGGATACATGGATACAATATTTAATTATTGCAATAATCTTAATTATTATTTTATTAATTGTAATTAAATTAACAAGAAGAGACTTTAGAATTGAAGCAAATAAGCTCATAACTTATCTTGGAGGAAAAGATAATATTGTTAGTGCTGAGGCAAATATGAGTAGATTCAAAGTAATTTTAAAAGACATAAGTATTGTCAACAAAGATGCTATTGAAAAATTAGGAGCTAAAGGCATTGTAGAAATTGATAATCAATTAAAAATAATCTTTGGTCCAAATGCCAAAGAATTAAAAAGATATATTGATGATATCGTCTAAACTAAACCAAAAGTTTAGTTTTTTAATTTTAAAAAGATAGTAAATTTTTAATTAAACTTTTATAAATTCTTATATGTCGTTATAACCTTTATTTAAAGGCGTTTACGACATTTTTATTTTTGGAAGAAGTTCACATAAATTTTTATAATTTCCCGTATTTTCGTTTTCAAAAGTAGTAAAATAGTAGTAAATTTCTTTTTGTTTAACTATTTTTTCCATCTCGGCTTGTGCGGACATATATGTAGGGTGTGTATAATAACTTAATGTAAGTAAAATGTTCTTATGTCCCATTATATATTGTAATGTATGAGGGTTCATGCCATCGTTAGCCCAACTAGTACAAAATGTATGTCTTAAAGTATGAGGGGTCATTTTGTTTGGAAGTTTTTCACTATGACAATTATTATATTTCTTAACAATTCCCCTAAAAATACTATCATAGTCATTTCGTAATTTTGGGTAGCCATTACTTTTAAAAAACAAGAAACCATTATAACCATCAATAGTAACATTGTTTATGTCTTTACGATTACTTAATACACTCTTAAAGATTTCGTACGCTTTGTCGCTCATAGGTACTTTTCTTATACCACTATCAGTTTTTGTTTCTTCTATATAGTAACCTCGTTTCGTATTATATAAAAGTTGATGGTCTATATTGATAAGTCTATTTTCAAAATCTAGGTCAGTATCTATTAGTCCGCAAAATTCCGATATACGAAGTCCCGTTTCTCTTATTAAAATAACTTCGTCATAATTCTTATAATAGGTTGTATCATTCTTAATAAAAGAATATAGATTTTTTTCTTGTTCGGGTGTCAAAATTGTTTTTGGCTCTGTGTCATTTTCTATTACATCATTAAGTTTAAAGTCAAATGGGTTTTTCCTTATGCAATCGTCTTGTATAGCCATAATAAAAGCCGATTTTAAAGACCTTTTATCATTTTTAATAGTTTGATAGGCTACGCCTTTTTCTTTCATGCGTAGCGCCCATGCTTTAGCGTCCGACATCTTAACATTTTCAATAGAACAAGCACCAAGTTTATCTTCTTCTAGTGATTTCATAAGTCTATTGCGTCCTATTTGTGTACTATCTTTAACTTTTGGTCGTTGACTATTCTTTTTCGCATATAATTGACATACGGTCATTTTTTTACCTATTGTATCTATTCCATCGTAAATGTCTTTTTGTATTTCGTGTTCTTTTTCTCGTAGTGATAAGTCATTACGCTTTCCTTTTGGCGTTTTATCAGTTGGTACTAACTTCCAAGCATAAATAAATTGTGGTTTTCCTAAATTATCAGTATATTTGTAAACATATCTTCCATCTTTTCTTTGGCTCTCTCCCGTATTTAAAATACGATTTTTATTATCTCGTCTTTTTATTGACATATTTTTTGCTCCTTTCTTTAATATAGAAAGAGCCTTGATATGCAATAACATTATATCACATATTAAGGCTCAATTTCATTAAATTGTATTTAAAGTATCAATAACTTTTTCAAATTGTTTTCGTTTTATTTGAATTCGGTTTCCGTTCATAATTACCCAACTTGCATTTAGGTTTTCTTCTGCTAGTTTACGAAGTTTATTCTCGCCAATACGAAAATACTTTGACGCTTCTTCAATAGTTAGTGTATATTTTTCACTTATAGGAACATACACACTATTTTTATAAGGCTCTTGATAATTTATATTATCTATCATTAAAACATCTTCTCGCTTATAATTCTATCAAGTTTATTCATATCGTCTTGTGTAATTTCTGCAACCTTAATACGCGTCAATGTTCTTTTTCCATCTTCGTAAAGATAACCATAACCTTGTGAATTCATTTCAGTAACTTGTTTTTGCATATCTTCGTCTAGCAACATATCTAATTGTATTTGAGAGATTTGTCCCATCATGATAATTTTTTTGAATTGTTCTTTTGCTCCTCGTGGGAAGTAAATAGCGTCTGCTCGTTGTAAACTTACTATTGTTATTATTTTTTTACTTCGCCCTGCGAACAATAAATCTGCCACCATATTTTTAACATCTTCTGCCTCTTTTTTATCTAATGAATTTAGTAAAAGTGCATATTCTTCTATTAAACATATAATAGTTTCTTTATTGTCGTTGCTTTCTTCATTATTTAGTCTTTCCGTAAAAATTTCATGTACTTTTTTAATACCATCTACTGCGTTAATGCCATAGTAATTAGGACAATTTTTAAATTGTATATAGTCCTCGTTTTTTCTATCACATATATAGACTTTAACATCTTCGTTAATAAATTCTTTATTGTAAACAACTTTCCCCAATAATTGATGTGTAAAATATGTCTTACCACTTCCCGTAGATCCGACTACTAGTGCCGACAAGAAGTCGTCTAGGAAGTGGTCTTCTGCCCAAACATCAAATATTCTAGGTTTAAGGAATTTTCTAGGGGTGCAATATACATTTATAGTTTCAGTAGTTTTGCCATATTCCATATAATCTATTTTAATGTCATATACTGCCTCTAAATCGTCTTGTCTTTTTTTCATTTTTTCAAGTGATATATTTTTTGCGTCTAATACATAAATTTTTTGATTAAATTCTTTACCATCTAAAATTGCTTTACATCGTACATATTCGTCATTATCATTTTTTAAATTTATGTCTTTCATGCTTTTTTCTTCGTGTTTAATCTCTTTTTTAAATCTCTTTAATGAAATGATTAAAGCAATTAAAATTATTGTTAAAATTGTTGCAAGTCCATAGTTTAATATTATGTGTATCATTTTTATTTGTAATTCAGTAGTGGCTTTTGAAGTCATATAATCTATTACATAATCTTTTAAATGCCATACAAATTGTGCTACTATTAAATACAATTCTACAATTATAATTTTTATAAAGTTAATTTTTTTCAATATCTTGTTTATTTTCTTCATTTTCTATCTCCTCTAATTTTTTTGTCATTTTATGTTCTATAATTGTGCCATCGCTTTTATACTCAATTATGTTATGAATTCTACGCAAAAATGCGTACCAAATTTCTTTATATTGTGAAGTAAAATGTACCCCGTAATATTGCTCCTCTAATGGAACATTTGAAGTTATATAGACATAAGTGTAACAAGCCACTTTATCATTATATCTAGCGGGTAGCATAAGGGGGTATATATCAAGATAATTAAGCATATCGCCGATGGGTATTTGACTATGAAATTCCTCAAAAACTAGGGTATTCATAGTGCTTTTGTATGCGTCAAAATTTACACCTCTGCTACTTGTGTAATTTGTGATACGACATATATTTTTAGCACCATGCCTTTTGTATATATCTCGTGTCTTACCAACGCCCGTTTTTCCATAGATATAAGTTACTACAAGGTCGCGGTTTTCTTTCATATATTTGTCTGCAAGATATGTTTCTCTTATCAAGTCAATATCGCGTATTTTTAAAGCCCATTGTGGGTTGTTTTCTATAATTTCAATGTTTGATTTACCATCTTTAATATCTTCTAATAATTGCCCTATAAAGGGGTCTTTTTCTTGCAATTCCGATGGTATAGTTCCGTATTCTTCAAAACTGCCCTCAATAGATGTTTCGGCTTTATCAGTATTTTCAAATTTACCCGTTTTTCTCACATAATCAATATTATCTTGTATTGTTCCATAGGCTTTCTCAATGTGTGCCGTAGGGAAGCGATTTTTAATCGTTGTGAAACGAATAGGCGATTTTGAATAGATAAATATATGAATATGCTCGGTTTTTGTTTCGTTGCCAATTTCCTTACACATACAATAATAGTCCAATACAAATTTTTTCAAAGTTTCTTTTAGCAATTCGTATGTGATGTCATGTTCTTGTGGGTTGTTAATCGTGAGTTGCCATTTTCTACTTTGGCTATTATCTGCCATGTTATCACTCCTATTTTTAAAGGCTTAAATTATTAAATTTTCAAAGAACTAATGCGCTAATACATACTAGTTAATACATGCCAATGAGTGGGGCGAGTGGCGTAGCCACTAAAGCCCCCACCATATAAGGGCTAGTATTACCCCTTATATGTAGCATGTAGCATGTAGCAATAATTTGTAAATTTACCTTAATGTTAATCTTGCCACTAGTTAAAATAATAGCAAGATGTAACATATCGGTAGTTAATAAGTCAATAAGTAACTTATTTCTTGCTTGTTTCGGTAGAGTTAGCGAATTCTACATAACTAACATTTTTGTATTTATCATAAAGGAAGTCAACATCTTTACCTACAAGACTTTTAATCTCTGATGTAGTTAATTCTTTACCAAAAGTTTTAGTTAAGATGTCATATCTTACTTTAACTATTGATACCTTAACACCTGCACTTTTTTCGTTTTCAAACTCTTCCGCACAATGAAAATTAACATTATGATATGGCTTGTTTTCAAACTCGCCAATTCTTTCTTCAATACCTTTAATTTTCATAGTTTTAATTTTCTCCTTTCGTTAAATTTGGTGTAATTCTAATTGGCGCCTTTCAAATTACAAGTCAATTCTAGCAAAAAAATAAATTATAGTAGCCCACCGACAACGGAAATTAAAACCTTATAAATAAAGGGTTTTTGATTTTAATAATTAAGAAAGTGCTTGTTTTAAAGTAAAAAAAAATTCCACCAACGACGGAAAAAATCATTTTAAAATATAAAAAAAGAACATATCTTTTTAAAATATGCTCTAATTTTTATCTATTTTCTTCCGTCGTTTAACCAATGTTTTTCTGCTATTCCAACCTCTTTTAAGAATTCATTACATTCATACATTGATTTTCCGCCAAATTTTTCTATAAGTTGTGCGTAGGCGTGATGTACTTTATTACCTGGTTCAAAGCCTAGTCCCCATGCTCGTAGTAAATCTTCAACATTTTTTAAGTTAATTTTAAATACAATAGCAAAAGATACAATAGATGTCATTAAAGGTTTCGTGTATCCCCCAAGTATATTATAGTATGTAGTTTTTCCTAATCCCGTTTCGGCAGAAAATTTTGTTTGATTTGGCTTGTATAAATTTTTTACTATTTCCATTACTTCAATATATGTTTTATTTATTTGTTTATCTAATTCAAAATTTCTATCAAATTCTTCTTTTATTGAACTCATAATAAATTTCTCCTTTTTAATCTATATAATCTATATAATAAATTTTAGGTGTATTGTCCCATAATTCAGCAATTTCATAACAATTGGTTTTACAAATATGATTATGATGTATGCTTTCCCTAAAATAGTAATTAAAACTTATATAAATTATTTCCTTAATATCGCTATTAAATTCCTTTTGGACTACTTTTGTTGCTCCAATGTTATTATTTTCAATATATAAACTATTTTTCAAAAATTTATCTTTACATGGAATAACTAAATCTTCTTTTTTTTCATTTTTTCCAACTTTTTCTAACTCTATTTCTTTTATAATAATTTGCTTTTTACCTTTTAAGTTAACTACTTGAAAAAATCTTTGAGTAATTCCATTTCGACCACATGGTTTAGACATACAAAATACATCACCAATTTTTACATCATATTGATTTTTAATTTTTTTCATAAGTTTGTCCTCCAAAAACATTATACCATTTTTCACCAATATTTTATATAATATGAAAAAATAATTTTGGATCATAACTACTTATACCAAAATTATTTTTAGTTATTATCAATATTTTTCCTTATTTCTACTATGAAATCTACTTCTTCAGCTATTTCTTTGTATGCATCATATATTTTTTGCTCATATTCTTCAATCTTTTTATTATGCTCCTGTAATTTTTTCTTTTGAAAGAAAAAAGGTTTAGTATCTTCTAAAAAATTTATTTCATTTTGATAAAACTTTATTTTATTGTCTAATATTTTCAAATAGAGGTTAGTTTCTTCTATTTCGTGATATAAACATAAATCAATTATATTATTAACTAAATCTTCCTTATCTTTTGACATTATTATCAATTCCTTTAATATAAAATATAAAAGTAGTACCTAATTTTTAATTTTTTAAATACTACTTTTATTTTGAATTATTTTATTAACGATTTATCAATAGTTATAACTGGTCTAATTCCAAGATTTCCTAAATCTGTATCAGTTATTTCCGTAGAAGCAGGGTACACAAAATTTAAAGTAACTTCCCATGCCTTTATTTGAGAACCTATAAATGCTGTACTAGTCCAATAAGAGTGTCCACCATCATTTAAACAACCATAACTTGAACAATCGCTTTGAGTTCTATCAAATAACCAACCATAAGAACAATTATTTGTTTTATTATAATCACAATTATCTTTATCAAAATAAATTTGAGTATTGTAATTTAATTTAGAAGTATCTTGACCTATAATATTCATAATTTCTTCTGCTGAAATTAGTCTTGCCTTATAACCTTTATAATCTATTGTATAATTTTGTGAAAGGGTATATTTATCTTTTCTATCTTTTACACCAGCCCATTTGTTGGTTGTTTCTTTTAATGTGTTTAAAAACTCTTTACTAGGGCCATTTTTTCCCTCTCCATCTTTAGCCCAATTTATATGATTAGTTATATTATGGTCTAAAAGTAAATTTATTGTTCCATCTCCATTATCACTATATAAATACCATTTTAAACAACCACTAGTATTTTTTGTATCGCTATTACTTTCTTCATAATTATTACATTTTTTTCCAGTTTCAGCATTAAAATATATAGTTTCGGCATTACTATAATATTTTACTTCCTTATTGCTACCATTATCAATACCACCACTTGAAGTAGTCTTGTCGCCACAACCAGTTAACACCAAAGTTAAAATCATAATTAAACTTAAATATTTTATTTTTTTCATTTTTCATTTTCCTTTCATTTTTTATTAGTTTAAATGTATTTTTGATAGATTTTTAATTCCAACCTTTTTACATTTTCTTCTAAACCTTATAGGTAATGTATATCTATCTTTATGTTCGCCAAAATCAAAACACACTTTTTTTTCTTCTATGTTTTGAAAACTAATATCTACATAACCGAAATCAGTTTTATAACTTTCTCTAGTTGTAGGTATTCGTTCTTCAACTTTTTCGTCATAAGTACCAAATTTATTTGTTACCGTTCTATAAGAGGTTTTTATATCAAATGAATCGTATTTAATTGTATCTGTTAAATTTCCAAAATATATGTCTTTTATATCTTTGATTTCAAAATCTTTTTTATACAATTCACTTTTTATAGAGTTATAACCAATTATTGTTATCTTATCATTAGTTAGACTTATAAATTGTTTTTTATATTCATTTATTTTTTTATCTTCAAATTCGTATAAATGAATTTTATTTATAAATCTTATTTTTTTATATTCTTTTCTTATTTTGAATTTAACTAAAAATTTAGTAAAAAAATCATTTTTATATAATTTAAAAATTAAATATAATGATATAGGAATAAATAAAATAGGTAATAACTCATATATAAGGGCAAAAAGAATAAAGTAAATAAAAGCGTTTAAAAGTTTTTTTAATAATCTTCTTATCAATATTTAACCACCAACTTTCTAAACTTATTAGTTCAATACGATTATACCATAATTTTAGAAAATACACCAGAAATTTCTAATTTATCTTTTATTTTATTAACAAGATAAAATTATTATGGGCGGTGGTAATATGAGGTTTGTTCCTAAAAAGACTAGGGAAAAAATAGTATCAGTATATAAAACTTTATATATTAAAGAAGATTTAGTAAAACAAATAGAAAAAATTGCTAAAGATAATGATACTTCTTTCAATAATGTTATTATAAGTATGATAGAGGCTTGTCTTGAAGAAGATAAAAAATAATAAAAAACTTTTTTGAATAATTAAAAACAATTAGTATTTCGCTAATTGTCTTTTTGTTTTAATATAAATAACATATCAAGGCTCTGTATTAAAAATTGCTTATAAAGTAGTAAATTAGTAGTAAAATACTATCTATTTATTTGTTACAAGCCTTATTTTAAAGGCTTTTTATCAAAATTCAACTTTTTATTAGTAAAACATACAACCTCACAGTTTGTTTTTATCTAAGCCGCTTTTATAGACCATAAGCCTTACTTCCAATCCCATACTTCTTTTATATTTTAATTTTAGTCTTAACTTATATTTAAGCACTCTTATAATTTCATCTGTAATCTCTTTTCTTAATGTTTTGTGATTATTTTTCTTTTTAAATCTAAACAATAGTAATAAGCAAATCTAGTAATCTTATGAATTAACATAGACATATATTGCAAAGAAGAAATATAAAAAATACATAAGTTTTTAAAATATTAAAAAACCTGTAAATACAGGTTTAAATAACAAATTGGCTGCCCTAGTAGGATTCGAACCTACGAAATCGCGGGGTCAGAGCCCGCTGCCTTACCGCTTGGCTATAGGGCAATAAATATTATATAAGCATAATTTTAGGCTTATATAATTCATCTTTTTTCTCATAAATAGCAACTTCTTGATCTTGATAAGTAAGCAATAATTCTTTTTCTTCTTTCTTGATCCATAAAAAATTACCATTACTTACTCTTTTATATTCTAACTCATTTAATGAATATTCTTCAAGATCCAAAACATCTTTTATTTTTAAAACTTTTACATGATGAGACTGAATATCTTCTAAAGAACTTGCATTTTCTATTTTAAAATTACCTTGTTTAATTCTAACTAAATTATTCATTGTACCTATTACACCTAAAGATTTAGTAATATCCCGAATTAAACTCCGAATATAAGTCCCCTTTTCAACTCTACATCTAAAAGTAATAATATCCTGTTCATAAGATAAAAGTTCTAACTCATAAATATGCACTTTTTTTATAGGAACTTCTACCTCTTCATTATTTCTTGCATACTCATATAATTTTTTTCCATGAACTTTAATTGCACTATAAAGAGGTACTTCCATTTGATATACACCTATAAATTTAGAGAAAACTTTTAAAATTTGTTCTTTAGTAATAGAAACATCTTTTTTTCTCAAAACATTCCCTGTAATATCTAAAGTATCGGTTTCGATTCCTAATTTAATTTCAGCAATATATTCTTTATCTAACGCTGTAAGCATATCAACTAATTTAGTATATTTGCCAAAACATATCACCAAAACACCTGTAGCAAGAGGATCAAGAGTACCAGTATGTCCTACCTTCTTTTCATGAATTTCTAGGGAAACAATATTTACAATATCTCTAGAAGTATAACCCTTTGGTTTATCTACAATAATTATACCCGACATAACTCTCTATCATCTTCCTTAAATCCTAGGGAAAGAAAAATATTTTGATAACTAGAACTGAACTTAGATGGCTCAAAATAAATATCATCTAAAGGTACTGAAAAAACTCTATGCTCATTTATTCTTTTAAGCATTTCTCCCATAAGAGGCTCTAGTAATTCTTCGTTTCCTAAAAATCCAATATCATCTATCAAAGCATCATTTTTTTCTAAAGAATGATATCCTAAAAACAAAACAACATACCCCAAAAAGAATTTTTTAAAATAAAGCTTATGGATTTGAAAATAGTTAGCTTCTTGATATATTTTCAAATCCATTTCTTTTTCACGATATTTCTGTAAGATCAAAAATAACTCATCATCAGTAAATTTACCAGTTAAAATAGATAAATTCCCATGCACATTCATCACTTCTCTTTAATTTCTTTAATAATATTTTCAATATTTTTTGCATATTCAATAGACTCATCATAAACAAACTCTAATATAGGAGTATGACGCAAATTAAGACGATTAGCTACTTCTCCTCTTATAAAAGAACTTGCTTCATTTACTTCTTTTACTAAACTTTTACGATCAAGATTACTCATAGATGTAAAGTAAACTTTGGCATAACTAAGATCCCTTGCTACTTTACATCCTGTAATAGTAATTGATTTTAATAATTCATCTCTTGCATCTTCAAATAAAATTTCACTAATAACTCTAGTAATATCACTAGATATTTTAGCTATTTTATGACTAGGCATTTCGTACCTCCACCATTTCATAACATTCTAAAATATCCCCTACTTTAATATCACTAAAGTTATCTAAAGTAATACCACATTCAAACCCTTTTTTCACTTCTTTAACACTATCTTTTTCTCTTTGAATAGATTGAATTGTTCCATCATAAAGAATAACACCATCACGAATTAATCTTACTTTCGCTCCATTTTTAATAAGTCCATCTAACACATAAGAACCAGCAATATTTCCAACTTTAGAAAACTTAAAAATTCTCCTAATTTCAGCATTGCCAAGTACTTTTTCTACATATTCAGGATCAAGCATTCCCTTCATAGCAAGTTCAATTTCTTCAATACATTTATAGATAATTGTATAAAGACGAATATCTACATTATATTCTTTAGCAATTTCTTTAGTTGTATGAGTTGGACTAACATTAAAGCCAATAATAATTGCATTAGAAGCATTAGCTAAAACAACATCACTCTCAGTAATTGTTCCAATACCCGAACGAATGACATTTACCTTAACTCCTTCTACATTAATTTTAAGTAAACTATTTTTTACAGCTTCTTCGCTTCCTCTAACATCAGCTTTTAAAACAACATTAATTTCTTTTTGACCACTATTAATTTTACTAAATAAATCATCTAAAGAAATAACATTCTTTTTATATTTGCTCTCTTTCGCATGAATAGCTCTCTTTTCTGCCACTTCTTTTGCTTCTTTTTCTGTTTCAAAAGCCATAAATTTATCTCCAGCACTTGGGTTATCACTTAAACCTGTAATCTCAACAGGCATACCAGGACCAGCTTCAATAATCGCTTCTCCTAAATCATTACGCATTGTTCTAATTTTCCCATAAGTAGTTCCAACCACAATAGGATCGCCAAGTCTTAAAGTACCATTTAAAATAAGTAAACTAGCAATTCCACCAATATTTTTATCTTGACGAGATTCAATAACAGAACCTACTGCATATCGTTTAGGATTTGCCTTTAATTCCGCCATTTCGCTAATAGCTAAAATAGTCTCTAAAAGTTTATCAATTCCTTCTCCAGTTTGTGCAGAAATATTAATAAAAGGAACATTTCCACCCCATTCCTCAGGTGTAATATTACAATCAGCCATTTCTGTTCTAATTCTTTCTGGATTAGCATCTGGTTTATCAATCTTATTAACCGCTACAATAATAGGAACTTTAGCACTTAATGCATGATCAACCGCTTCTTTAGTTTGAGGCATAACTCCATCATCCGCCGCTACAATAATAATAACAATATCCGTTACACTAGCCCCTCTAGCTCTCATCTCCGTAAAAGCAGCATGTCCTGGAGTATCAATAAAAGTAATTTTATTACCATTATAATCAATTTGATAAGCACCAATATGTTGAGTAATTCCTCCAAATTCTTGTTGAGCAATATGAGAATGACGAATATAATCTAAAAGAGTCGTTTTTCCATGATCAACATGTCCCATAATTGTTACAATAGGAGGACGAGCTACTAAATTTGCTTCATCATCTACAATCTCATATTCTTCAAAATTAGAAACATCTTGTGTCTCTTCTCTTTTTAATGTTTTATGATATTCTAAGGCTACAATTTCAGCATTATCAAAATCAATTGGTTGATTTAATGATAACATTAAACCTAAAGTCATTAATTTTTTAATAATATCAGTTCCACTAACATTAAGTTCTAAAGCTAAATCCCCAACACTCATACCATCTTTAAAAAGAATAACACTATCATCTTTACTATTCTTCATTAATTTATTCTTATTCTTATACATTTCTTTTTTTAAATAGCTATAATCTTTTGAGTCATTCTGGTCTTTCTTCTTCTTTAATTTCTGCTTCTTATCAGTAATATTAATATTTTTAGTAATATTACTACTTTCTACAATTGCATCTACAACTTCATCAATAGTTTCTTCTTCTTCAAAAGATTCTTCTTCAACAATCAAATTAATGGCATTATCAAGTGAAATAATTTCTTCATCAGTTAATTCATCATCCCCACTTTGAACCTCAATACCCAAATCATTACATTTCTTTAAAATTTCTGCTACACTTAAATTTACATCAGCTGCATATTCTTTTATAGTCATACATAACACTCCTTTCCCTTTTTTACATTATCACTTTATTTCTCACAATATTCTAAAGCTTCAAAATAAACTTCATCTGGAATATTTACTTCTAATATTCTCTCTAATATTTTACTTGTTTTAGCTTTATTTATAACCAAAACATCTTTCTTCAAATATGCTCCTCTTCCATTAACTTTTCCAGTAGGATCTACAATCACTTTACCTTCTGTAGTACGAACAATCCGAAGAAGATCTCTTTTTTCTAACTTTTCTTTAGTAACCACACATGTACGCATAGGCACTTTTTTCATTTTCATAAGGATCCTCCTAATTATTGATTTCCCTCGGCATTGATTTGCTCCATTGTTTTAATATTAATTTTATATTTAGTAAGACGACTAGCAAGTCTAATATTATTACCATTCTTACCTATTGCAAGAGGAAGTTCTTCATTTGAAACAACAGCTAAAGCTTCCTTTTTTACTGGATCAAGAATATTTACAATAGCATTTTTAGCAGGAGTTAAAGCTTTCTTAATATACTCTTCAGCATTATCACTATATAATACAAAATCAAGTTTCTCTCCATTTAATTCTTTTAAAATGCTTCCTAAACGAGATCCTCTTTCTCCAATACAAGTACCTATCGCATCAATTCGTTCATTAGTAGAAGATACAGCCACTTTACTCCGAACGCCTGCTTCTCTAACACAAGCATGCATAATTAAAGTTCCATCTTGAAGTTCTGGTATTTCAAGTTCACATAAACGTCGTACGAAACCATAATGCTTTCTGGAAAGTAAAATTAAAGGTCCTTTATTATTATTTTCAATTTTTGTAACATAAACACGGATATTAGAACCCATTTTAATAACTTCCCCTGGAATAATTTCACTCTTTGGTAAAAGTCCTCTTGTCCTACCTAAATCAATAAAATAATTTTTAGAATCTTCCATAGCTACTAATCCTAGTAACATTTCTCCTTCTTTATCTTGAAATTCTTCAATAAGACTATTCTTTTCTGCTTCTCTAATTCTTTGTGTTAAAACTTGTTTTGCCGTAGATGCTGCCACTCTACCAAAATCCTTTGGTGTTACTTCTTTTTCAATAGTCTCACCTACTTTAATCCCTGGAACCATCTCTTCTGCTTGTTCTAAAATAATTTGTGCATCTGGATTAATTTTAGGTGGTATTTTTACAACATTACCTTCTTCATCTATTTCTTCACTACCAAAATCAACATCATCTACAACAATCAAATAAGAATAAACTTTAATTTCCCCTGTTTCTCGATTAATATCTACTCTAACATTTGTTTTAGAATCAAAATTCTTCTTATACGCAGTAGTTAAAGCTTGTTCCATTCCTTCAAATACAACATCTTCACTAATTCCCTTTTCTTTTACAATATTTTTAACAGCTTTAATAAATTCTTCACTATTCATTTTCTCCACCTCTTTCCTTACTAGTTACATCCAAAATATAAGAATCATCTGTTAAATCATAACGATCTACAATTGGATTAATAATATTAGTTGCATGAACAATTAAATCTAAATCTATTCCTCCAACCTTATCTAATACAACAGATAAAACATTATAATTTCCACTATTTTTTTCATATGTAACACTATCTACTATAATGTCCTCGCTCTTTAAAGCTTCTTTAATTAATTTTTCTAACCCTTCTAGACTTTTCATACACACCTCTTTAATTTTAATATAATAATAAAAGTGGGAATTTTCTGCCCACTTAAATCTGTCTATCTAATTATAACACAAATTATAAAATTGTCAAAATTTTTTTATTTAGGAAGAGAATAAATAAATTCACTAACTGGAACTAACTTTTTTTCTAAAACAAGTGGTTTAAAGATCATATTTTCTAATTGATTTTCTTTTAAATTCAATCTAACAAACCAAGCTCCATTACAAATTCGATCAATAGATAAAGATGGTACAATACACCCTTTAGATTCTAAATCTAAATAACTAGCATGATGATGTCCAAAAAAAGCAAAAGCAATATCACAACCAAATTTTTGTTCAAAATTTAAAATTCTTTCTTTTAAACTGGATTTTGCAAGCCCATGATATGGATGACTAAGCAAAAAATTTCCTACTAAAAAATCATTATGAATTATTTTTAAAAGACTATTTTGATAACCAGCTAGACTAAATTCTTCTCTTTCTCCTATAAAATATTTAAGAAAATCAACTCCAAGATTCAAACACTCTGCATCATGATTTCCTCCTAAAATAATATGTTGAATGCTCTCTTCTTTTGGAATTTTTTGAATAAGTTCTAAAGCAGTTTTTTGAAACTGAACTAACTTCTTAAAATCAAATAAAGAATTAGAATAACGATTAAAGTCAAAAACATCTCCTAAATGAATTACATGTTTAATTCCGTTTTTCATGCAAAAATTAATAATAGAATCAAACATCAAAACAGTAGCTTCAATATTTTGTTCATAAATATGATGATCTGCTACAAATAAAAAATCAATGTAATCTTTTTCATCAACAAGATCCAAATCATACTTGATGTTTTCCACTGATGGTAAAGGAGAAATAAAATAAACCCTTTTATTTTTAGAAAATGATGTTGCTATAAAAACTTTCAAACTCAACTGATGAATTCTTTTTTTTATTTCTTCAAAAGATAAAATAAAATGCTTCTTTTCTAAGCAAGATTGTATCTCTTCCATAGAAAGTTTTGAAGTATATAACTGTTCTAAAATAACCTCATCAATTCGATCACCAAAGCCACTATAAGAAGTTAACCTTTCTAATTCTTGAATTTTAATAGTAGCAAGCTTCAATTTCTCTTCTAACTCTTTTTTTTGAACTAAAAGCTCTTCTTTTTCTCGTTTTATCTTTTCTTCTTGATCTAGTGTTTCTTCTAATGAATGAATTTTACTTTCTAATTTAGCTTTAGTATGCTGTAAAGTCTTTATTCTCTCTTCTAATTCATATATTCTCATTTTTAAATTAGCAATCATACTTTCATTTTGAACAAGATTTTCCTTGCTAGCATCCAATAATTTTTGAATTTCTCTTACCCTTTGTTGCAACTCCTCAATAATAGCTTCTGCTTCTTTTTTTTGCTTCCTTAAATCTTTAATTTTATCTCTTTGTTCTCCTATTTTTTGCTCTTTTTTCTCAATAATAGAAGTTTGTTCTTTAATTTTTATATCACGTATTTCTATTTCTTGATTAAAATTATTTTCATATTCTTCACAAGGATGATCAAATTCACAAGTTTCTAAAACAGCTTTATAATTTTCTTCTATATAATTTGTTAGCCCTGTTAACAATTCCATTACCTCTTTATGGCAATCAATATGATTTTCTTTACAATAATTTTCATAATTCTGCTTTAAAAAAGCAATTCTTTTGATAATTTCACTAGATATATCTATTCCATCATTTGCCATAATTTGAATAAAAATCCCTACTAATTCTAAATATTTTATTAATAAATTAAAAGATCCATCTTTCTTTTCTAAAAACTGTTCACTACTTTCTACAAAATACTCTAATAAATCATAATCATTACATTTTTTACGATTGATAATCTCTTTAAAATCATCATAATATAAATCTCCACTTGCATGTTTTTTTAAATATTGAAGTATTTTAACTTTATCAACTGATGTAATCATCTCTTAAACTCTCCCCCTTATTTTAATATAATTCTAAATTCTCTCATTCCATATAAAAAGTATCCAAATAAGGAACAAAATTAGTTAAATTGTAGCACTCTCTTTATTATTTGTCAAAAAAAGAAGAAAACTAAATATTTTCTTCTCTCAATGCTTCTAAAATATTTTCTCTCTTAACTCTACTAGCTGAATACCACATAGCAATTAATACAATGACAAATACTCCAACTACACTAATGATTAAACTATTCCATGGAATAATCATACTACTATCAAAAACATTAGACAAACTAAGTGAAATCAAGCAATTAATACCAATTGATACTGGTATACCATATAATAAAGATTTTAAACCAAAGAATAGACTTTCAAAAAATAATATTTTATTAAATCCTTTTGGAGTAAGACCTACACTACGTAACATAGCAAACTCTTTTCTTCGCAAATTAATATTAGTATTAATCGTATTAAAAACACTAGTAACTCCAATTAAAGTAACCAAAGCTATAAATCCATAAAATAAAATTTGAATCGCTAAAATTAAATTTTTCGTACTAGCTAAATCAATCGCAGGACTATAGAGATTAAAATTATCTGAATCAAAATGAATCCTATGATCTTGAATATCATCATAAATTTTTTGATATTCATCTGTAAACATAGCAATTTTAGCATAATAGGTATCTGTATCTGAGAAAAGCTCTTGATAAGTAGATAAAGATGTAACTATAATAGGAACCCTGCTATATAGAATATTTTTTAAACCTTTAATCTGCTCATCTGTAACAATCACATTAAAACTAATTTCTTTATCATGATAAGTTGCTTGTAAAGAATATTCTTTTTCTTTTAATACATCTATATCATAAACTGTTCTATCCTGATCATTATAAATCGTAAAATATTTAGAATTAACCAATAAAAAATCTGAACTAGTAAGATTATGATATTCTTGATCTTCTAATACATAAATATTAAATACTAAACCCTGATCAGTTGCAATATCCTGATAGCCTAAATTTTGAAACTCTAATGTAAAATCATCTTCCTCTAAATTATGAACATATAAAGCATCTTGATTATATATTTTAACAGCATCTATATCATAACTTCTTTCTAATAAATCCATATCTTTTTCTACTTCATCTAATGAGCCTTGTAGTTCTATGCCAATATCATAATCATAATAATCAATTGCATCACTAGCTTTGGTCGTATAACTTAAATAAGCAGTAAAAGTATTAAACATCACAATACTAATAAACAAAGAAATAACGGTAATACGATATTTTTTCTTGTTTCTCTTAATATTTTTATAAGCGATATCTCCCTCAATTCCAAATATTCGACGAATAAATTTAGGAGTCTTTACTTCTTTTTTAGAAACCTTAATATCATCATTTCCTCTAATCGCTTCAATTGGCGTAATTTTACTACTTCTCATAGCAGGCAAATAAGCTGAAAGAAAAATGACAAGAATCATAAATAAAATAGGAATAATTAAATATAAAATATCAACATGAAAAACAAAAGAGAAATCTAAAATATTTTCCAATAAATGATTAATAATTAAAACAACCACATAAATACCTATAAAACCACTAATTAACCCTAATATAATTCCAATCATTCCAACAATAAAAGCTTCAAATAAAACTGTTTTTTTAATTTGCTTTCCTGTTGCTCCCACTGAAGAATATAAACCAAAACTCTTCTTTCTCTCCATAGTAGAAATAGCAAAAGAATTATAAATAACAATAATACATCCAACAGAAATAACTGTTAAAGCAATTAAAATTAAAGGTAAAAAAGTTTGATTAATATTATCATATTGACTAACTCCATAATAATAAAGTAAATTTTGATTCATTTGAGAAGAGTGATTCTCTAAATTCAAAGATGTCATAATATTTTGTGCATATTCATAACTCTTAGAAGGATTATAAAATTCTATATAAACATTATATAGATCACTCTCTTTAGGAGTATTAAGACTAAAAGCCATATATCCTGCTGCACTATAATCTTCATATGCTGTTCTATTAATAATTCCTACAATGGTATATGTTTTAGTAGTATGAACTTCTAAAGACTCTGAAGATACTTCTTGAGTATCACCTTCCCAAGAAGTAGCCATACCATAATTATGAGTAATTTCTAAATTTTCACCATCTAGTACTCTACTTCCTATATCTAAAGTAATAACATCTCCAATTTCATAACCTACATTTCCATCTTTATTTACATGTTCGCTAATAACAAGTTCTTTATCATTCTTAGGTAATCTTCCTTCAATTAAATTTAATTGATCTAAAAAATTCTGACTTGCTTCACTAACATATAAATATGGTTTATAAAGATTCGTACTATTGATATGTGCATTTCCTAAAGGAACATAATAATAACTATCTTCAACTTCAATATTTGCTTCTATCTTTTCTAATTCTTGATATTGAATTCCTTCAATCATGAAATGATAAGCACCATAATTATTTTTCGCATCTATTCTCATAGATTCTAAATATGTAGAAGTAAGTAAGCCAATTCCAACCATTAAAGCAGTTGATAAAGTAATACCAATAATTGTAACTAAAGTACGTTTTTTATTCATCAATAAGTGTTTAATAGTAAGTTTATTAAGAATTTTCATGAGCCTCACCTACTAATTCATCACTAATAATTTTTCCATCTTCAATTGTAATAATTCTCTTAGCACGTAAAGCAAGTTCTTTATCATGTGTAATCATAATAATTGTTTGATGATACTTCTCATTAGATACTTGCAATAATTCAAGTATTTCCTTGCTAGATTTACTATCTAAATTTCCTGTTGGTTCATCTGCTAAAAGTAAAGCTGGATGATTCATCAAAGCACGCCCAATAGAAACTCTTTGTTGTTGTCCTCCAGATAATTCATTAGGCAAATGATTAACTCTATCTTCCAATCCCAAAGTATGAATTAAATCATTTAAATATTTAGCATCAGGAACCTTTCCATCTAATAAAACTGGTAAGGTAATATTTTCTTTTACATTCAAAATAGGAAGTAAATTATAAAACTGATAAATAAGTCCAACTTCCCTTCTTCTAAAAATAGCCAAATTATTTTCATTTAACTGATAAACGTCTTTCCCATTCAAATAAACATGACCACTAGTTGGACGATCTACTCCCCCTAAAATATGTAACAAAGTTGACTTACCAGAACCACTTGCTCCAACAATTGCTACAAATTCTCCCTTACTAACACTAAAATTAATATGATCTAATGCTTTAACTGGAACACCACCTGTATTATAAGTTTTACATAAATCTTGCACCTTTAATATCTCCATATTTTTCTCCTCCAATACCATTATATAACATTATTATGACTATAAGATGACTATTTTAATTACAATTTAGTCATAAATGAAAAAGAATAGCTATTTCTAACTATTCTGCTCCAATTACTACGTAAGGATCACTATTTGTTCCAGTACCTGTTAACGTTACATCACCAACAATATTTATTACTGGTCGAACACCAAATGAGTAAGCCGAATTAACGATACCAATTCCGCCACTCCAATCTATATAAAACATATTAGTCGGAAAGGTATTTAATGGAAAGAAGCCATATGGAGACATAGTCCAATACGGCTCGTCAACATATAAATAATAGCTTGTATTACCATTTCCATATTTTGCTCCAGCCATTGCTACCTCATCTGCAATTATAAGCCCTACTGG
>ULRR01043286.1_pt1 | contig 36222 bp, 36 predicted proteins | sample 1955651 | NCBI WGS metagenome assembly ULRR01 (sample SAMEA4835688, study PRJEB28245) | human gut metagenome | biome: gut microbiome; material: fecal sample | place: Denmark | collected 2008
GTTTTTCTCTTTGTCTACTTTTATCATATCACTTCAAAATGATGTTTTTTAAGCAATTCTTTTAAAGACAAACAAACTATAAAATGGTGGATTTATACTATGCGTGTGATTATTTAAAGAGTGGGTATGAGAATTATTGTTTCCAGATGTACCTGTATTACTAGCATTAGTAGTAAGACTATGACTATGAGATCCTGCTTGACTTGTCGGTTTTAAATATCCCGCTCCTGTTGGACCTTTAGAGTGAACAGTATAACGAGCTGAGGCTGCTCCACCATCAAAATCTGCTCCTATATTATGAATATGATCACCATTACTAGTTGTACTTCCACTTAAAGATGGAATATAGTGGGTGTGACTTGGAATTTGATCTAATGTTAAGAATGTAGCACCTGTTTCACCTGTAGATGCTCCTGAAATATTACTACCTCCTGTTTCATTTGTATTGCCAGCATATAAATAATAGCCTGTTATTTGTTCCCATGACCCTCCAAATAAATTGGATGGGTTTGTATTATTTACACTCATATAAACGGAGCCAATAGGATAGATCTCATCAAAATTGGTAATGGATGTACTAACACTTGTTGTTAAGCTATTTACTGTTAAATTTCCATCACTATCTAAATGGAATTTATTATTATTAGAAGTAAGACAATTGATATTTAAATTATTTAGGTTGGCATCAATTAAATCATCTGTTTTAGTAAAAGCATCTTTAAAATAAATATCATCTAAACTTAAAATTTTATTTTCATTATTTAAACTATATAAAACATTGTTTAAATAATATTTTACTAATTCGATATTTTTAGGATAGATTACATCTATAGTAGCAAATTCATAATTCGTATAAATATAATTTTCTCCTTCAAATAAATCTATATTTTGATATTCTAATTCTTCTTCATTTCCGTTATTTCTTTTTACTTTTCCTTTTAATTCAATTTTATTATTTTTTATAATTGGTTCTAATATAAATTCATCTGCCAATGTTAATTTTTCCTTTAAATTAAATTCATAAGTTTTTCTATTGTTTGTTTCATTTTCTTCTTTTGAAACATAAATCATGAATTTATTATTATCAGGTATGATAGCACTTTCTGTTAAAGTTAATTTAAAACTTAATAATGATGTTTCTAATGAGTCGGTTAGATGAATTTTATTATTCCCAGTTATTTTTAATTCATTTAAATTCATATTTTTTCTCCTTTCTTTATGCTACAACTATTTATATGAAGAGAAGCACTTGATAATTGCTAGATAAAAAGAAAACTATCGATTTTTTTCGATAGTTATATTAATAGTTCCTGCCAAAGTTTTTCTTTAAAGCCACTTAAAATTATATCATCTTTGATTAATAAAGGGCGTTTTATAAGCAACCCATTAGATGCTAGTAAATCTAATATTTCTTCTTCTGACATAGTATTTAATTTATCCTTTAAATTCAGTTCTTTATATAAATTACCACTAGTATTTAAAAATGTTTTAATATCTCTTCCTGATTTAGTAATCCATTCTTTTAATTCTTCTTTAGTTGGATTATTTAAAATGATATGACGATCTATATAAGACAAGTTATTTTCATCTAAAAACTTTTTAGCTTTTTTACAAGTACTACATTTCGGATATTCAAGAAATAACATTCTATTCAGCCTTCTTAGTTATAATATTAGCTGCATGGCCATTTAAATCTAAAGTATTTTTTATTGATGCATCATAAATAACTTCTATCGCTAGTGTTTCACTTTTAATATAATCCATAAACATTTCTACAGCTTTTTTAATTTCTTCATCACCATTATAACTGATTATAATTCGATCAATTACATTATAATCTTCAGTTTTACGGATATTTTGAACTTTAGAGATAAATTCTCTGGCAACACCTTCTAATATTAATTCTTTACTACGATAAGTATTTAATATCACAAATAGATTATTTCCCATTCCAGCATTATAGCCTTCTTTGGCACTAATTCTAATATCTAAATATGTTTCATCAATCGTATATTCTTTTTCATTTATTTTTATGGTTATCTTTTCATGATTATTTATTTTATTTAATTCTTCATGAGAAATATTTGTTAGATAATTAGCAAAAAGTTTTACATCTGCTCCAAAGATTGGACCAGAAGTCTTGAAGTTTGGTTTTACTTGATAATTCATATATTTACTTAAATCATCAACAAATACTACATCTTTCACATTTAGTTCTTCTAATATTAAATCTTTTAAATTACCAATTAAAGTGGCTAATCTTCCATCTAGTAAACATTCACTTAGCGGTTCTCTTACCTTTATTTTTACCTCTTCACGAACATTTCTACCAATGCTTATTAGTTCTCTTACTGTATCCATTTTCTCTTCTAGGTTATTATCAATTAATGTTTCATCATACTCTGGATAACTAGCTAAATGAACTGACTCTTCTTCTGTTAAATTTTGGTATAACTCTTCACTCAAGAAAGGTATGATTGGAGCAGTCATTTTAGCTAACCCTACTAAAATCTCATAGGTTGTGATATACACGCTCTTTTTAGAATTATTCAGTTCACTTCCCCAGAAACGATTTCTATTTCTTCTGATATACCAATTAGATAAATCTTCAGAAACAAAATTGGTTATGGCTCTTACTACTTTGAATAAATCATATTCTTCAAAGGATTCTGTTACATATTTTAATAAGTTATGATATTTAGAGATTAACCATAAATCAATTTCTTCCCTTTCTTTATATGGTACATTGCATTTTTCAATATCAATGTTATCTGTATTTGCATACATAGCAAAGAAATTATAAGTATTCCGTAGAGGATTGAAGAATTTAGAATATACTTCTTTTAATCCTTCTTCGTTAAATTTAAGTGGTGTCCATACAGGTGAAACATATGGAAGATAAAATCTTACCGTATCTGCTCCATATTTTTTCATTGTTGTAAATGGTTCTACAATATTTCCTCTTGATTTACTCATCTTTTTTCCTTCTGCATCTAATAATAAATCATTTACTAAAACATTTTTATATGGGCTTACACCTTTTACAAAAGTTGAGATTACCAAAAGAGTATAAAACCAACCCCTTGTTTGATCAATTCCTTCACATATGAAATCAGCTGGAAATTGACTTGCAAATAATTCTTTGTTTTCAAAAGGATAATGATACTGAGCAAAAGGCATTGATCCTGAATCAAACCAACAATCTAAAACATCTTTGATTCTCTCCATTTCTTTACCACATTTTGGGCAAGTAATTTTAATCTCATCAATATAGGGTCTATGTAAATCTAGTTCTTCATCTTTAATTTCAGTTGTTGCAAGTTCTTTTAATTCTTTAATAGATCCAATCATATGAGTATATCCACAACTACATGTCCAATAAGGAATTGGGGTTCCCCAATATCTACTTCTTGATACAGCCCAATCTTTTAAATTTTCTAACCAATTACCAAATCTTTTTTCTCCAACATAAGCTGGATACCAATTTACTTTTTTATTTGCTTCAATAATTTTATCTTTATATTTTGTAACAGCTATATAATAACTTGGTAATGTATAATATAAAAGCGGACTATGACATCTCCAACAATGAGGATAATTATGAGTCATTCTCTGTTTCTTAAATAATTTATCATTTTCTTTTAAATAAGAAATAACTTCTTTATCTGCATCAAATACTAATATTCCTTTCCATGGTCCTTCTATATAGCAACCATCTTTTCCTACTGGATTTAAGATTGGTAAATCGTATTTTTTAGCTACTTCAAAATCATCCGCACCGTAAGCAGGAGCTATATGAACAATACCTGTTCCATCTACTGTTGTTACATAATCAGCACATGTTACATAAAAAGCTTTTCTATCTGGCTTTAATTCTGGAATTAATTGTTCATATTCCATATATTCTAATTCTTTTCCTAAATAAGTTTTCACTATATTAGCATCTTCAAATAAGGTGGATACTAAAGCACTTGCTAATATAAAATGATTTTCTCCAACTATTACTTCACTATATTCAACTTCTGGATTTACACATAAAGCTACATTTGCAAGTAATGTCCATGGTGTTGTTGTCCAAACCAAGAAGTATGTGTTTTCTCTTTCTTTTACTTTCATTGGAACATATACAGTATCTACACTCATGTCTTCATATCCTTGAGCCACTTCATGAGTAGCAAGACCTGTTCCACATCTTGGACAATATGGAGTTACACGATTTCCTTCATAGAATAGACCTTCTTCATAATATTTCTTTAAAATCCACCACTCTGTTTCAATATATTCATTTTTGTAAGTTAAATAAGGATTTTCTACATCAATGAATTGTCCCATTTTATTTGTTAAATCAGTAAAGGTATCTTCATTTTCTCTTACGCTTTTGCGACATTCATTATTAAAATTTTCGATTCCAAAAGCTTCTATTTCTTTTTTGTTATGAAGATTTAATTTCTTTTCAACATGGTTTTCAATAGGAAGGCCATGAGTATCCCATCCTACTTTTCTTAATACATAATGTCCTTTCATAGTATGATATTTACAAATAATATCTTTTAAATTTTTAGCTATCATATGATGTAAGCCTGGATGACCATTAGCAAATGCTGGTCCATCATAAAAAACAAATTTAGGATCATTCTTATGTGCTTCTAGGGTTTTCTTATATATTCCTTCTACTCCATTCCATTTCTTTAAAATATCACTCTCAACCTCATATATCTCTCTTTTATCTAAACTTTTAAATTCTTTCATTTCTTTTTTCCTTTCTAAACACAAAAAAGGTAGCACCAAAGGGCGAATATGATTCGCGGTACCACCTTTTTTTATAACTCTTCTTTTTAACGCAAAAGTCTACGGAATATTTTACTTTATTCAAATATTCAACTCCCAAGTGATTTATTAAAAGATTTTTTACTAATTTTCACCTACCATTAGCTCTCTATAAAAAAGATTCTTTTAATCGTCTTGTTCATCATTTTTTAAACTACTTAAATGATTGGCGGTAAATATAGCTGATATAGCATCTATTATATTTTTTTCTTCTACCTCTTCAACATATATGTTACCAGAATCATTTACTTCTTTAAAATATTTATATTCTTGTTTAGGCATTTCTTCCTTATCAATTTCTACACAATATAAATATTTATCCTGATTAATACTTGCTATATCTAGTATCATATATTCTACATTATCTTCTAATGTAATTATATCCTCTTTATTCATTATTTCCCTCTTCCTAAATTTTCTTCTAGTGCTTCTACTATTTCCTCATCACTAGGAAGAACTACTGAACTATATGGAACATCTATGGTTTGAGATGCCATTTGCTTCCTTTTTTCTTCTTCTAAAGAAACTGGAGGCTCGCCTATTACTTCACCTTCGACAGATAGAGGCTTTTCTTCTTGCTCCTTTTTTAAATCTTCATATCTCTGATCAATTCGTTCTTTCGTTTTTTTATCTTCGCTATTTTCATCTTTCATGATAAATGGATCAACTTTTACTCTTAAATCTAGTAAATCATGCTCTAAGGCCATATTGTTACCATCTAGTTGAGTTGCTAGATTCTTTGTAAACTCTGCTGCTTTATCCGATAAAGTATTGCTAAGCTCTTTTGTTTTAGAAATTAGGTCTGACCCCAATTTTTTAACTTTTTCAGTTAAAGATTTTTCGTTTGGATCAGAAAGAGTTGCGCTATTTTCTTTTCTATATTGTTTATATACTTCTTTTATTCCAAACGCACTTCCACCAATTACCCCTAAGTTTAGTAAACTATTCAATAATGCCCCTCCTAAATTAGCAGAAGCCACACTAAAGTTTAAGCTTCCAAGAGGTATTCCAAGAGCATTTATAATACTTACATTTATAGCATTGATTCCTGGAGCTAATCCTGGGATCGCAGCTGCTAGACAACCATTTGTATAAAGAATAGTTGGAATTAATGAACTTAGTGATGATACTAATAAAATAGTTAAACCTATTCCTATTATAATATTCTTATGTTTTTTCCACCATTCTAATTTTTTGGCTTTTCTAATGGATGTTACTAATTTTTTCTTGATATTTCCAATTTTAGAATCTTTAGTTGATTCGGGTTCTGAAGATTTTCTTTGTTCTTCTATTTTTTCTGAATTGGTTTCTTCATTTATGTTTTTTTCTTCTATTTGCTCTAAATCATCACAAAACTGACTATATTCTCTTGCATTTCTAAGTGGTATATATGCATCTTTAACTTTTATAGTATCTGTATACGCTCCTTCTGAACGTTTTAATAAGTCTAATTTTTTTACTAATAAATCATATTTTTTAGGATTTATTTGATGGGAACTTTCTTGTAGCTCTTTTTCAAGACTACTAATTAATTCTTCATTCTCTGCCGTATGTTTAATTGGCAACTCTGCTTCCATCTTGTTATACAATTCTATTTGCTCTGGCAATAAATATAAGGCATCCTCTTTTATTTTCGCATTTTCTAATATATTTATTTGTTCTTGGAGAGATTTAATAACTTCTTCACTACTTTTTAAAAGATCACTATTTTCTTCTACCCATTTTAGTGTATCTTTTTTATTTTGAATAGCACCTGCACCAATAAAATTTACTTCTTCTTGGATTGGATTTCTTAATTTTTCTAAATCAGACAATATTTTTAGATACTCTTCTTCTTTTTCCTTACTTATTGTAACATTATTTACTTCTTTTATTTCGCTATCAGGAACTTTCATAGATAATAAATTAATTAAGTTTTCTAAAAGCTCATACTCTTTTTGATGCTCAGGAGCGACTTTGCTAAAAATATTAAAAAGAGATTGTATTTCTTTTTCAATTTCAGCTATCTTTTCTTGATTTTTTTCAGCTAAATCAATTGTTAAAATGGTTTCTTGCTTCTTATCTAAGCGATCAATATCCTCAACAATTTGTTGAAATTTTTTGCCAGATTCTTCATTAAGAATAATTCCTTCAAAATTTCCTGATAAATTTATTACTTTTTTATTTAAATCTACATTGGTTAAAATGTCATACATTTCAGCTAATAAATTATGTTTTTGTTCATTTTCAGGATTTAAATTATCCATCATTAGTTTTATTTCTTTTGCTAATTCTTTATTAGATTCTAAAGAATATACTTCCTTTTTAGGTGTAAAGTATTTAATATTACTAATTAATTTTTTGTATCCTGGAATCAAGCTAGATGGAACACTTCCTCCTACACTTAATTCAGTTAAATTTTCTTTGGCATTTTCTAAAATTGAAATTACTGCTAAAACATTTTCTAATTCTTTTTTATCACTTTCTAGAATAATATGATTTTGATAATTAATACCAGGAACATTTACATTACTTTCTCTTACTTTTTTATTATAGTTTTCCTCTAATTCGCTAACATATTTTTTTAGCTCTAAAATCAACTCTTGATTCTTTTTTATTAATTTTAAATCAGGATTATATTTTTGAAAAAATGATGACTCTTTTAAAAGATTAGTAAAAGCTTCTCTATCTGGTCCATTTACATAAGCTATATTCCATACTGGAGTTAAAGCAAATTCATTATTATTTGCGGCATTTAGGTATTTTAAAATTTCAGTTAAACGATCATATTCTAATTTTGATGTAGAAGTATTTTCAGCTCTTAAATAGTCTAATTCTTTTGATATTTCAGCGATTAATTTATCATTTGGTTTTTGATTTAATGCTTGTGCATCTTCTTTTTTTACTAATCTTAAATAATCAATTTTAGATACTAATTCTTGAGCAGATGCTAATTGTTCATGATTTACCCAAATAGCATTTCCCACATTAATTAAAGGTAAGTTATCTTTTACATTATTTAAGATATTTGATAAATACCATAGATTATTATAATATTCTTCATCACTTTTTAAAATATTATGACCATCAATTCCCCAACTAGTTGTAACTCCTTTATTGACTGTTGTTATTTGATTTCTTAAATATTCCATTTCTTGGGCAGTTATCTTTTTTACTTCATTATTTACTTTATCTTTTAATTCCACCGTTGTTTTTAAAATCAAATTATTTAAATATGTGATTGTATTTTCTAATTCTTGTCTTTCTGTTTGGACTTTATTTGCTTCCACCCAAAGATTTGTATTTGTTTGACTATCTTTTTTTAAGGATTCTTCCCTACTTTTATATTCTTCTAATTGTTTTTTATTTTTAGCAAGCGCTTCATTTAATTTAGCTAATCTATCTGTTTCTTCTTTTCCTAAATCGTATAAATCATATGCTTTAGAAAAAATGTGTTCTTTCTGCTCATGAGCTAATTCATCTGATAATTCATAATATACTTCTCTTAGATATTGCTCATCTTTTATTTCTGCGTTCTTTGTTAATTGATAGTAGAATCTTGCATTTGCTTTATATTCATCTACTCTTCCTTTTTTTACTCTAAATCTTGTTCCTGGAACAATTTCTAATTCACTTTCTGGTAAATTATCTGCTTCTTTAATCATCTCTAATAATGATGTCTTTAACATTTCTTCATTCATTCTAGTATCCCTACTTTCACACCAAAATATAAATCTCTAATATTATATCATAATAGTTAGGAATAGGCAATTGAATTTAATTGCTTTTTATGATATCATTAAAAACATAGAAAGAGGTTATATATGAATCCAAATATATTTAGAGAGTATGATATTAGAGGGGTTTATCCCACAGAAATTAATGAGACTGTTGCATATACTATAGGAAGAAGTTATGGCAGCTATTTAAGAGAAAAATTAAATCAAACTACTTGTATTGTCTCTTATGATAATCGTATTTCTTCTCCTGCTTTAGCGGCTTATCTTACAAAAGGAATAACGGATAGCGGCCTTAATGTTTATAATTATGGGCTTACTACTACTCCTATGCATTATTACGCTCGTTTTATTCATAATCTTTTTGGAATCATGGTTACAGCTAGTCATAATCCCAAAGATGATAATGGTTTTAAATTTTCTTTTGATAATCTTGCTAATGCCCGTGGAGAAATGATTGAAGATTTTAAAAATTATACGTTTGCGGGAAAATTTTTAAGTGGAAATGGAACTGTTTCTAGTGGGAATATTACAGAAAAATATGTTGAATATTTAAGGTATGGTGTACAATTTGGAAGAAGAAAAAGAAAAGTGATTATCGACCTTGGAAATGGTACTACTTCTATTGTTGCTAGAAAAATATTTGAAAAAATCAATGTAGATTTTGAAATTCTTTTTGAAGAAAGTGATGGGAATTTCCCTAATCATCATCCCGATCCAAATGTAGAGCAAAATTTAGAAGCACTTAAAAAAAATGTTTTAGCTAAAAAAGCGGATGTGGGTATTGCTTTTGATGGTGATGGTGATCGTCTTGGTATTGTTAATGAATTAGGAGAAATGGTTCCTAGTGATCATTTTATGATTTTAATTATTCGGGATATTATTAATAATGTTAAAAATAAAACTTTCTTATTTGATGTAAAATGTTCTAAAGCTTTAGAAGATGAAATAAAAAGATTGGGTGGTACTCCTTTTATTTATAGAACAGGTGCTAGTTATACTCAAGCTAAAGTTAAGGAAGATAATTTACCTTTTGGCGGGGAATATTCAGGACACTTTTATTTTAGGGATAAAATTGCTGATGTTGGCAGTGGTATTTATGCTGGATTAAGATTATTGGAAATTATGAGTAAAACAAATAAAAGTCTAAGTGAACTTCTCTTAGATATTCCTAAATATTATAGTACTCCTGAAATTAAATTTCCATCTTCTGATGAACAGAAATTTGAGGTTATTAAAAAAATCAAAGAATTTTGTGAATTACAAAAGTGGTCTTTAAATACTATAGATGGTGTTCGAGTTAATTTTTCTACAGGTTGGGCTTTAGTACGTGCTAGTAACACTGGACCAAATATCACTATGAGATGCGAAGCAAAAGACGAAATAGGTCTTAAAAATTTACAAACTATTTTTACTAATTTAGTAAATACTTATAATCAATAAGCAGATATGATGAAATCTGCTTTTTTTATTTATTTGGGGTTTAATATTTTTAATCCTGTTCATATTAATAACAAGGAGGAATTTTAAATGACACAAAAAGAATTAGCATATGTGGAAGATGCAATTAATCATGAACAGAATGTTGGTCTAATTATTACAGAAATTATTTCACTATTAGAAAATAAAAATTTACAAGCCTTTATGAAGCAAGAATTTAAAAAGCATCAAGCCATTGCTGAAAAACTTATGAATTTACTGGAGGAAGAGATAGCATGAATGATCAATTATTGATGGAAAATGTATTACTTTTACTTAAAAGCAATACGGAAGTTTATGTTCATGGAACTCTTGAATCAACAAATAAAAAGGTTCATGATGCTCTACATTTTGGTTTAGAAGAAACACTAAAATTACAACATAATCTTTATCAGAAAATGACTGAATTTGGATGGTATCAAATTAAAAATATTGAAGTTAAAATGATTAAAGATACGTTAAAAAAATTGAAGAAAAAATAAAAAAGCGTTCATAAACACTTTTTTATTTTTCTTTATTTTGCAATGACTTAAACATCTTTTTCCATAATTTGCTAGATGAATAATTTAGTATTCCTACTTTATATATTCTAAGACCATATTTATATAAGAAATACGTTACAACTGTTGTAATAAGAGTTGTCCCTATTAAAGAAATTAAAGTCATCTCTCCCATTAAATATAAAGTTGGAGCAATCATAACTGACAATAACGGAATATAAGCTAAAATATTAATAAAAATAGAGCCATCAAACATTACTGCCATTAAAGCTACATAATACCCTACTAACATAATAATCATAAGAGGCGTTTGTAATTGTTGGAAATCTTCAATATTTGTTGTCATACTGGCAAGTGTTGCTGCTACTATAGCATAAGCAACAAAGCTCACTACAAATAGTATTACTAATACAACACTTCCTTTAGCTAATAAAGAAAATACTCCTGCAGCACTTAAAGTTTTTATAATCTCACTAAATGCACTTCCTATTCCTGCTGTTGAAGCTACCCCACTTGCTAGAATTGATCTTATTAGCATGGCAATTCCTGAATAAAGCAATAATAAAGCTCCTTGAATTAATACATAAGATAAAGCTGCTAATACTTTAGATAAAAAATGGGTTTTAGCTGGTACAGAAGAAATAATAATTTCCATTCCTCTACTAGTTTTTTCATCATTAATTTCTGCTCCTAACATTTGAACCATTGTGATAATTAAAATAAAGAATGGAACAATTAAAACGGTTGTTACAATGGCACTTAAATTTTCTTTGGTTTGATTATCTTTGGCATCTTCATTTAAAATTGTTTCTGTTACATTAACAGGACTAGATAAAGATGTTATTTCCTCAGGTGTTAAACCACTAGAATTTAAAACTAGTTCACTTTTAACAGCATTTAAAGAATTTAGTATTATTTCATAAGTCGTTCTAGAAACAGTATCATAAGATACTATCTCTCCTGTTAAATATTCTGTTTTAGATGGTTTTAAAACTACTACTACTTCATCTTTTATTTCTTCTTTTTGATCTAAAATATCTTGATCTAAAATGATTTCATATTCTCCTGTATCTAGTTCTTCAGATAAAGCATTAAAATAATTTTTAAATGTTTCAAATGAATTTGTTTCGTCTACAACATAAATCTTTTCTTTATTTTCAAAATCACCACCAAATAAATTAATTAGATAATCCATATTAACTAAAAAAACTATTAATAATAGCAATAAAACATTTACGACTTTAAACCATTTGGTGTCAATTTTCTTTTTTAAACTATATTTTATTAAATACTTAAATTTATTTTTCATATGCTTCACCAACCAAACTCACAAATATTTCATTTAAAGAGGCATCTTCTACCACAAACTTTGTGATATCACTTCCCTCTTTTACTACTTTAAATACTTCATCAACAAAATCATCACTTTCAATTTTTACAATTAAATCTAAAGCTTCTTTTTCTACTTCCAAAACTCCTTTTGTCTTTTTTAATTTCTCTATATCTACATTACCATTAATTCTAATTACTTTCTTACGATAATTCTTCTTAATTTCTTTTAATGAACCACTTAAAACCGTTTTTCCTTTTAATAAAATAACTAGTTTTTCACAAAATAATTCTACATGTTCCATTCGGTGAGATGAAAATAAAATCATTTTTCCTTTTTCTTTAAATTCACGGATTACACTCATAAATAATTCTACATTGATGGGATCTAATCCTGTAAAAGGCTCATCTAAAACTAATAAATCTGGTTCATGAATAATCGCTGTAATAAATTGAATTTTTTGTTGATTTCCTTTTGATAATTCTTTTATTTTACGCTCTTTATATTCACTTACCCCAAAACGATCTAACCAATAATCCAATTTAGCTAATATTTCTTTTTCCTTCATTCCTTTTAATGTCGCATAATATATTACTTGTTCTTTTACAGTTAACTTTGTCATTAAACTACGTTCTTCTGTTAAAAAGCCAATATGCTCACATATATCATATCCTACTTTTTTTCCATTTAAGGTAATTTTTCCTTTAGTGGGTTCGAGTAAACTCATAATCATTCTAAACGTTGTTGTTTTTCCTGCTCCATTTACTCCTAATAAGCCAAATATTTCACCATTATTAATAGTAAATGATAAATCATCAACGGCTAAATTATTGCCATAATATTTGGTTACATTTTCTACTTTTAACATATAAACTTCCTTTCTATCTTGTTTATTTTAACATGTTTTTTATACTTTCGTAAATTACTTTTTATTAAAATTTATGAAACGTTCAAATTCTTTAGGTACTTTTGCATAAAATTCCTGTTCTTTTTCATTTCGTTTTAAGGTTAACTTAGTCGCGTGAAGCCCTAATCTTTTTATAGGATTTGTTTTACTTTTATATTTTTTATCTCCTATTAGAGGATAACCTAAATTGGCAAACCCAACCCTTATTTGATGTTTTTTTCCTGTTTTAATTTCAATTTTTACTACGGTATTTTCCTTTGTTCTTTTTATTACTTCATATTTTGTCTTTGCATAGTCTCCTTTCTTATTTTTTGAGACATATACTGTATGCGTGGAAGATTCTAGTAAATAATTTCTTATTACTCCCTGATTTTCTTTTAATACTCCCTCTAATATGCCAAGATACTCTCTTCTTGCTACCCTATTCCAATTTGTTTGCAATTCTTTTTTTATTTGTTCTGATTTAGCAAAGACTAAAACTCCTGATGTATCTTTATCTAATCTATGAACAATAAATATTTTATTACTTTTATGCTTTTTCTTAACATATTCTCTTGCCATACTATATAAAGTATTTTCCTTAATTCCATCACTTACAGTTAATATTTTAGCAGGTTTATTAACAACTAAAATATCTTTATCTTCATATATAATGTCTAATTTCTTCATAGTAAACCTCTAATTCATTATAACATATAGTTTATTTTTTAAGAAGATATAAATAAGTATACCCCCCCCCCAAGCTTTTTTGTCAAGAGAAAGTTTATACTTTTTTTAATCGTGTTAATTCTTTTTTTACATAGCAATTATATTCTCCTACACTTTCCGTTGGTAATAATCCAATATCTAATAAAGCATCTAAATATTGATCTTGTGAAAGTCTTAGATCAATTTCCATTAATTTCTTTAAAAGATAAAAAGCATAATCTTGATCTTTGATATAAATCATTACTAATTGTGTTACAATAGTATAAGCAATAATATAAATAAAATCTGCTGATGGTTCAGTTGCTAATAAACTCCATAAGTTATTTTGGTCTGATGATGCGATAAACTTCTTAATATTCTGATATAAATCTAGTTTAGTTTCGTAAAAAGAGATATCTATACTTTTTAATATTTGAATTTCTTCTACTAAACTTGAAGCAGTACAACAAGCAGAGTCCCATGTTATATAATTATTGATTATAGCTTTAGAACCTAATGTAGAATCTTTAGTATAATAATAACCACAAATAAATTCAAAAAAAGAACTTACAATTTCTGAAAAAGCTAAGAGATTGTCAAAAATATTCTCGTGATAATTACTCAAAAATTGAATACCATGCCCAAATTCATGAGCTAAAATTGGGATATCATTAAATTCATATTTTCGGGCCATCTGTATATAACACGCATTATAATATTTTAAAAAGACTGTATCAGCATAAAATAAAGATTGATTGTAGTTTATAAAATGTATGTTTTTTCGCTGTTTAAATAATTTCATAAATAACTCATAAATCCATGAAGGTGTAGCGTTCTTAAAAAAATCATGAGTTAATTCTAATATTTCTTTATCCTTTAAATCTATTTCTGGATATGGCAGATTTAAAATTTCATCATCAGAAAGATCTGCTAGACTTTCACATAAATCCCATAGTGGTCTAAATTCAATTATATTTTGATATTCGTATAATAATCTATCTTCTAGTGTATAATTAATTAAACGATTTGGTTTTGCAAAAATATCTTCAATAGTTGAAATTGTTTCATTAATAATTTTTCTTTTTTCAGTACTCGCTGTTTCTCTTAATCTTTTTAATTCTCTTAATTTTACTTCTAATTCTTTTTTGTACCAATCATATTGCATATTTTTCACTCCTAAAAAAAGTGTTTTTATCATATCATAGTTTTTAAAAGAAGAAAACAATTAGTAAATAGATATTAATATAAAACTTGCACTTTTATATTAGGTATGTTATAAATAATAAAAGAAAGAAGGATTTAAATGGCTCTTAAAAATGCAAAAGAATATTTAAAAAAATTTGATTTAGATAAGAATATCATTGAATTTCAAGAAAGTACCGCTACTGTTCAGGAAGCTGCTGCTGCTTTAAATTGTACTGAGGCACAGATTGCTAAGACAATGGCATTTTTAGTAAATGATGAGGCTATTTTGATTGTTGTTAGTGGAGATAAAAAAATTGATAACTCTAAGTTTAAGCAAACTTTTCATGTAAAAGCCAAAATGATTCCTTTTGAGGAACTAGAAATGCTTGTTGGGCATGCTGCTGGGGGAGTTTGTCCTTTTGGAATTAATGATGGAGTAAAAGTATACTTAGATGTTTCTTTAAAAAAATTTGATACTGTTTATCCTGCTTGTGGTACTAGTAATAGTGCTGTTAAACTAACTACTAACGAACTAGAAAAAGCTTCTAATTATATTGAATATGTTAATGTATGTAAAGAAATGGAATAGAAATACCAATTCTTTTTTTATTGACTAATGTTTCTTTTAATAATTGATTCTTTTCTATATGTATTTCTAACGTTTAAATTTTAAAATATAATCTTTCATTTCTTTACTTACTCGATAGCTATCTCTTATTTTACTAATACTCTTATTGATTGTAAATTTATTTAATTTATTGTGTTCTAAGTATTTTAAACCGATATTTTCATACTTTATAAATATTTCACATATTAACCATGCTTCACCCATATTGACATAATATTCATCACTTTTAATATTATCTAAATATTTTAAAATTAATTCTAAATATTCTTCTTCTACATAAAAACACAATAATAAAATAAGTCCTACTCTTATATGATATGTCTGCTTACTTTTCATTAGTTCATCTATTTTGGTTAAAAAATAATCTTTATTTTTTTTAACTATCTTTAAACTGTTACAGAAAGTATCACATAAAGCCCAATTATCAATTAAGTTAACAGCATTATCAAAATAAAGCATTAATTCATTTATATCTTTGATATTTGCCATTACTAACAATTTAAGCATTACTTCTTCATAATAAGTATTTTCACTTACTTTTAAAAATGATAGATAATCCCCTTTTGATATCTCTTTTGCTATTCTTCTTAATTTGGGAAGTCTTATACCTAATATTTCATATTTGGTAAATGTTATTTTGCTACTAAATTCTTTATACTCTTTTTCACTAATACTTTTTAAATATTCCATAAATTCTTGATAAGAATTTTTATTCCATTCTATATTTTTTAAATCCATAATAAAAACCTCATCATTAATATATCATATTTTACAATTAATGATAAGGTTTATTATTTAGTTTATGATATAAGGTGTATCTTTAAGTCCATTACCACCTGTAATTTGGACAGTAGATTTAAGATTTATGACAGGTCTGATGCCATAAGAAGCATCTACACGTTTAGCGCTATTAAGACTGCCACTAGAACTAACATAAAATACAAAAGCATTACTTTTATAGCGATATGGAGACATAGTCCAGTATTCATTATTTGTATATAGATAGTAACTTGTGTTACTAATTCCTTCTACTCCGCCTGCATAAGCTACTTCATCTGCTGTTATAAGCCCTATCGGGTATTGCAACGATTTATTTCCTTCGCTGCTTTCTTTTGTAGTAAATAAATCATTACTATTACTGCATTCAAAACTTGGTATTTTGTTATTTATTAGTCGATTATATGTTGCATAATCTGTTGAACTTGCTCCTATTCCAGTTCCATAATGCTGCATTCTATCATTACAAAAGCCAGCATTTCCATCTATCTTATCTGCATAGTTTTGTAGATTACTTGTATACCAATTATCTAGTACATCTTTAATGGTACTATCCGTTCCTAATCCATGTACTTGTCCACTCGTATACATATATCCTACATACATATTATCATTGTATGAATTATTGAAAGTACTCGTCTCAATTTGACTCCCTTTTCCAATCGAATTGGTAGTAGTTCCTTGGTAAATTAATCTTAAACTTCCATCTTCATTGATGCGGATTATGCGCCAATAATATCCTGCAAATTTGACCCAGTTATCGGTTGGATTTCCTGCAAAATAATAAGTCCTTCCTTTGCTTGTATCTTCATAATAAATTGTTCCTGTTGTTGTATTTGTGACTGTTGTACTAAAATCACTTCTTGTTAGTTGGGTTGGGTAGTTTGCTAATAATGTATCTCTTACTAATACACTTTCTTCAAAATACAAGGTACATTTTGTTCCTTTGGTAGTATATGGACTAATAGTAAGTTGTCTTGATTCACTTTCATAACCGATACTCAAATTATTTATGGAACTTCCGTCTTTATTAGTACATGTACTTTTAGTTGTATCAATAGTATATTGTTTGGTACTATCTAATTCTGTTGCTTCTACTCCATCAATATATATGTTCATTATATTTAAGTCTGCTAAACTATAATTAATCGTTCCATTAACTAATGGAATACTTTCTGTTACTCTATATTTGGCTTTCGTAAAATTAAGTATTATTGCACTTATTATTGCTAGCACAATTACCCCTATGATGATATTTCTTTTTAAATGACTTTTCTTTAAAGTTTCTATTTCCATCCATTTTCCTCTTTTCCTTAGCATATTATCATATATTGTTTGCATTTTCATTAACTTCGACAAAACTTGTCAAAACTTCTTATGGGCATATCTGCAGGTAAATTATACCTATCATATATTATAAATATACAATATAATTGTACAAAAAGTCAATTAAAATGTTCTATTTTCTTACTTTTTATTCTTTAATGCTACGTCATGTTCTTTAATTTAATATTTTGTGTGAAAATGATTGTAAAAGGAAGAGATTAAATATGAAACTAAAGAAAGTTAGAATTTATGCAGATTTAAGACAACAAGATGTAGCAAAAGAATTAGGAGTTTCTCGAAATAGCTATAATATGTGGGAATTAGAAAATGATATTATCCCTTTACGTCAATTAGATAAGTTTTGTAATCTTTTTCATGTATCTATGGATTATGTTTTAGGTTTTAGCGAAGTTTGGAAATATGATAATAGTGTAGAAATTAATCCAAGATTGCTTGCCAAGCGGATTAAAAGAATTAGGCGAGAAAATGATTTAACACAAGATGAGCTGGCTAAAATTCTTAATATTACTCGCTCTTCTATTAGTAAATATGAAAATGGTATTAATCTTGCTTTAACTAGTTATATTATTGGTTTTTGTAAATATTTTCAAGTTTCAGCTGATTTTGTAACTGGAAAAATCGAAGAAGAAAAGTCTTTGGAAGTAGAAGTTAAAAGTTAGAATTAGTTCTATTTTTTTACCATATTTTACCACTTGTTTTTGTACTTTTGTTCGTTTATAATTAAATTATGGTGATGGAAAATGGAACAAATTTATTTAAACAGACACTTTTTATGTATTGATTTGAAAAGTTTTTTTGCTAGTTGTGAATGTTTAGAACGCAAGCTTGATCCTTTTTCTTATCCTTTAGTGGTTGCTAATCCCAATCAGGGAAATGGAGCTATTACCTTGGCTGTTAGCCCTTACTTAAAAGAACAAGGAGTTCCCTCTAGAGTTCGATTATATGAAATTCCTAAACATATTAAGTATACTATTGTTAAGCCAAGGATGAATTTATATTTAGAAAAATCAAGAGAAGTTGTTGCAGTATATTTGAAATATGTTTCAAAAGAAGATTTACATATCTATTCTATTGATGAGTGTTTCCTAGATGTTACAGATTATCTTAAAATGTATCAAAAAACAGATTATGAGCTAGCTTTAGATATTTTGGATGATGTTAAAAAATCTACAGGTCTATATGCTACTTGTGGGATCGGTCCTAATATGCTTTTAGCTAAAGTTAGTATGGATATTGAGGCTAAACATAATAAAGATTTTATTGCTAAATGGACTTATGAGGATATTCCAAACAAATTATGGAAGATTTCTCCCCTTTCTAAAATGTGGGGTATTGGTCCAAGAATGGAAAAAAATCTCAATAAATTAGGCATTTTTTCTATTTATGATTTAGCTTATTATGATCGTAATAAATTAAAACAAAAATTTGGAGTTATAGGACTAGAATTATGGAATCATGCAAATGGAATTGATTTAAGTCGAATTGAAAGCTTTAAAAAAGAAAAAGATCATTCTTATTCTCATAGCCAGGTGTTATTTAAAGATTATAATGGTGAAAATATTAAAATTATTATTCGAGAAATGGTAGATGTATTAGCTATTCGTTTACACCAAAATCATAAAACTTGTTCTTCTATTGGTTTTGGTATTGGATACTCTAAAAGTGTTGGTGGTGGTTTTTACCATCAAATAAAATTGAGCAATCCAACTGATTTAGAAAAAAATATTTTAGAAAATGCTCTTATGATTTTTGATAAATTTTATACAGGAGAACCCATTCGGAAAGTTAGTATTGCCTGTGGTGGTCTTTCTTGTAAAGATGGAGTACAGTTGAATATTTTTGAACATATTCAAGATGTAGAAGAACAAGAAAAGATAGATCAAGCAATATTAGAAATTAAAAATAAATATGGTAAAAACTCTTTATTAAAGGCTTCTAGTTTACTTTCTGATTCTACCATTTATGAACGCAATAAGAAGATTGGAGGACATACAGCATGATTGATCGTGGTTTTATAAAGTGGCAACCTTTTAATTCTCTTACCCCTCTTAAAGATAATATTTCTTTCATTGAAGATAAACAGAAAATAACAAGACCGACTTTATTTCCAGAAGAAGTGAATATCATTAGTGAAACTTTAATTGATGCTTTTTATAGTAAAGAAGTTATTTCTCTTACTTATTATGAAGAGGGAAAAATTAAAGAGGTTACTACAACGATAAAAAAAATAAATCCAAATTCAAAAACAATTGAACTTGGATCTAATAAGATTTTATTTTTTCATCAAATTGTTCATATTTCCTCATGATAAACATAATAATATAGCCAATTATGATATATTATAGTTGCAGTACTATGCCATGAATAGATAGGCTCTTTACTTGGGTCATCTTCTTTATAATAGTTACATGGTACTTTTATTTTAAGTCCTTTATTAATATCTCGACGATATTCACCATCTAGTGTATATAAATCATATTCTGCATGGCCTGTTAAAAATACTTTACTGCCATCTATACTTTCTACTACATATGGACCTGATTCGTTCGATTTACTCGTTAAAATCAGATCTTTTTTTTCGGTTATTTCGCCTTCAATAATACTACAATATCTAGATTGAGGAACAAGAAAATAATCATCCATTCCTTTCATTAAATTAGTTTTCTTTACAATATAATGTTCATATACTCCAGATAGTTTTTCTTCTAAATTATAACGATTTACACCATAAAAATATTGTAAAGCAAATTCAGAAGCCCAGCATAAAAAGCAAGTAGATTTTACATGTTTTTTGGTATATTTAAAAAATTCTTTTAATTCCTCAATATAATCAATATTATTATAATTAATATGTTCTAGTGGAGCTCCTGTTACAATCATACCATCATAAAATTCTTTTTTTATCTCACTAAAGGGACGATAATATTTTTGATAATATTCTTTTTTTTCAAAATCTGCCTTTTTAGTATCTAAATAAATAAAGTCTAGTTCTACTTGTAAGAGTCTTGTATCTAAAACTTCTATTAATTGTCTTTCTGTATCTTCTAAAGTAGGCATTAAATTTAATATTCCGATTTTTACGTGTGGTTTTTGTTTATTTATTTTGGAAATAAAATCTACTTCATTTTTTATTTTATTCATTATTTCTAATTTCTTATTTAAAAGAATTGCCATAGAGTCCCTTCTTTCTTTAGTTTATTATTATATCAAATTTTTTTCTATTCTAGTTTATTTTATTCTTTACTTTACATGATCATGACTCATTATCTTTAGTATTAAATCATAATTATCATCTTGAGCCATCTTATTTTTTTTAATCATTCCACATTTATCACAGCGGTAAACAATTTTTAAAGTATCTTTTTTAGCTTTTTCTATTTCTATTGGTCTTAATATCCCAAAACATTTACATAATCTATCTCCTGGATAATCATCTATATGAATACTACATAAACAATTAGGGCAATGATCTCTTGCAGTGTAAGATAATGGCATTACTTTCTTTTTACATACAATACACTCAAATCCCTCATCAATCATTTTAAATTTTTTAACTTCCATTTTGTCCTCCTTTTTTCTAAAACATTTTTAGTTTGGCTATTTTTTGGTTTGCTGTTGGAGTATTTATTCCTTTTAATTGTTCTATTGCTATATTCATAATAAACTCTATATGTTGTTTTAGATAATTTTTAAGATTTATATCTGTTATTTTCTTTAAATCTTTTTGCATTATTTCTACTATTGATATTAAATCATCAATTCTATTTATCATAACCTTTTTATTTACAGTTTGATTATTTCTGCCAATTATATAATGATATAGAGGAATATCTAAATAAATTAATTGATTTAGATGTTGCAAAACATAAAATACAAAAAGATTATCAACATAAAAAATTGTTTCTGGTAATTTTAATTTTCCTTTTTTTAATAATTTGGTTTTAACAATTATCGAATGCATTAAGATAAATTGATTTTTAGGTATATTCTTAATTTGTTGCCAATTTACTTTTTTATTTATAGGGATATTATACTTAATTTCTTCTTTATGCTTATTTTTTTCTAAAACATAATTAGTTAATAAAACATCTATATTTTCTTTTTTTAGAAATTCTAGTACAACATTTAAATTTTTTTCTTCTAACCAATCATCACTATCTACTATTTTAAAATATTTTCCTTTGGCTATTTTTAAGCCACTATTAATAGCTCCTCCAGGGCCTTTGTTCGTTTGATTTATTACTTTGATGATTTTAGGATATTGTTTTTTTAAATCTTGGGCGATTTTTAAAGTATGATCTTCTGATCCATCATTAACAATTATTATTTCTATTTTTTCTTTACTTTTTAATAGAGAATATATTGCTTTTTTCATGTATTTTTCACTATTGTAACAAGGTATAATAAAAGTTATTAATTTCATTTTAAAACGCCGCTTTTCTTTAGATACCGTAGTGCTTGTAACATTTCATTTGTTACTATTTTATTAATTTTTAAATCACCAATATTATTTATCAAATATTTTTTTAATTGTTTTAAAGGAATATAAGCTAATTGGAAATTGCCATCTCTTTCTTGATCATCTAAATGTACATTATCCAAATTATAAGGTTCATCAGTAAATATATAGAAATAATAAATTTCAATACTGCGATTATTTCCTATAACAGGATAATCTTTTAAAAAGTATTTTAGAGCAAAAAAAGGTTCATATTCTCTATTTAAAATAATCCCTGTTTCTTCTAAAACTTCTCTTTTTAAAGCTTCATTTAATGACTCATTTTCTTCTAAATGTCCTCCTGGAAATTGAATCGTTGTATAAGCTTTTGCTAACAAAATTTCTTTTTTACTATTTATGATTAATGCTTTTACACGAATTATTCGATCATTTATATCTTTTTTTTTGATATGATCATAATTAACTATTTTTATTTTCATAATTACCACTACCAATAGTTTACCTAAAAAATAAAAAGAAAACTAGGTTTTCTTTATGTACTTTACATTATATTTATGTTACTTTTCTTAAAATTAGGCCATCTTTTATCTTATCGGAAGGAACTCCACTATCTATATGGGAGAAAATAAGAGTTTCTTCTTGATCTAAATCTGCTATTTTTAGTTTTGATGATAATACAGGATAAGTTCTAAAATTTCCCGTAGAAAGACTGTAACAGCTTATTAAATATGCTAAAGCTATCTGACCATTTTCCTTCATTATTTTAAGTAATCTTTCCTCATATTTTTTTAATTTATTATATTTCCAATATAATCCAAAAGATTTGTCAAAATAATCAGCTATATTAGATAAAAATAGAAGATCATATTGACTTTTAAATACACTATCTAAATTCATACAATCACAACATTGAAAGCTTATTTCGACTTTTTTTAAATTTGCTTTTAAAATATTATAATGATCTTTATTTTTTAAGTAAGTATTTTTAGCAATTGCCATTTCTTCTTTTTGAATGTTTATTAAGATCATTTGAAATAAATTTAGAGGATCACTACTTTGTTTTTGAATTTGATAATTATATTCGACTACATATTGCCAATAAATATATGTTTTAGATTCCATGTATGGAAATAAGCCTCTTACTAATTCCGTTAATTCTTCTAAAGGTGTAGCTTTATCTACAATTTTTCGCATAAAATATAAATAACCAGCATAATCATATTTTAAAATAGCCGCTCTTTTTAAGCCTAGAGAATAATATTCTGTTAATCTATTGGTATCAAATGTTTCAATATTTGAAATACCATGATAAGCTAAATTAAAAGCATGATCTCCACTTGCTAAAACGGTTAAAGCATTTTCTTTTCCTTCTAAAGCCATTAAATTCATGTATCCATCAATATTTTCATTTGTATCTTTGTATACTCTTTGATATTCACTAAATGGAATACCCATCATCATTATTTTTTGGGCATCTACTTGTGCTTCTATCATTTTTTTGGTAGCATTTATCGCTTCATTCATAACCAATTCCCCTTTTGTCGGTTTTATATTATAGCATAATTCGCTACTTTTAGCAAATTGCATTAAAAAAAGCTCCTAATGCAGAGCTTATGATTTCTTTTTGGTGATCTGTATGGGATTTGAACCCATGAATGTTGCCTTGAGAGGGCAATGTGTTAACCGCTTCACCAACAGACCAAATAGAATGTTTTAAACAAAGACATTTTTATTCTATCATATTTTATTTTTACTTACAATATTTTTACTTATTTTTTCCTTTTTTCTTATCAATTATTTTAATATATTTACAATTAAAATATAATAATCTATTCTACTAATTGCTATCTTGTTGACATATTTTTATTCCAATATCATTGTCTTCGGGAATAATATATATGTTGTTATTATGGAATTGTTTACTATTACAGTCAATTATTAGGACGGATTCCTCTTTAGCATTTGCTGGAGTAGATAATTTATATATTGTGCTTCCACCATCATAGGCTACAGTATATACTTCAAATAAATCTAAAATATTTTCAAAACCATACTTATTTAAGTAATCGGTAATATTATATTTTGCTTTATTAGTTAGAAGAAAAATATCATCTAAACAATATGAGTATACATTATAATCGCTATATTCTTTAAGTTTACTGGTGCTACAAACTTTTTCTGATTTTGTATCTATGAATTGTATTTTTTCTTGAAAAAAAATATAACAGGACATGAAACTAAAAATAATTATAATTATTAATAATATTAAAAAAATGTATTTTTTCACAGCATAAACCCTTTCATATTTTGTTTAATAACTTTTAATCTCTCTATATATATTTTAACATGAGTCATTATGTATTACAACTTTTTAGTTTAGAAAATATATTTTATAATAGTGATGATGTCTTAAAGAATGATAATTAATATATATTGAAGTATTATCATGGAAGCATAAATGATTTTTTTATAATTAATGATCTACTTATTAAAAAGACTGTTTCTAAAACAGCCTTATAATATTGTTTTAATTTTAAATTCAAGATTTAAAATATCAATACTATTTATTTAGGATTACCCATTGGCTAATCTTGTATCCTAATGCTTTTTTATTTAGCCTTAACCAAATAGTAAGTTTAAAAGGATATTGGGCGCACACCAAGCGTGTTATTCACGTTCCAGTTGTTGAGGTTGCCATTCGAATTCACACCGAACACGACAGCATTCGTAGCATTATACGGAGACTAGAAAATCTCCAATTTTTTAGATTAACCATAAATATTTTAACATAAGTTTATTAAAAAATATAGTGCTTGTTAGGTACTATATTTTTCTCTTTAATGACTGCTTAAAAATTAATATTACAAATTTTTTGCTATTTAGTAATTTTCCATAAAAATATTTAAACGTTTTAACATTTTATCTTTGCCAAGTAGTTTCATAATATCATAAAGGTTTGGTGTCATACTAGATGTTGTCAAAACTACTCGAATTACTGTTGTAAAATCAGCAACATTTCCTTTATAGTTATCAGGATTTTCTTTATATTCTTTCATATTAGAAGCATATCCTAACTTCTCACATAGTTCTTTTATTTTATTAAACCACTCTTCTTCATTATCAAGTTCGCTATAATAATTATTTAAATATTCTCTCATAATTTTACTAATTTCAAATTTATCTGTTATTTTTCCAAAATCATATGATAACTCTCTATTCCATTCTTCTTCATAAAGATACCATATTTTAGGAAAAATACTACTATAGTTTTCATAATCTTTTCTTGGCTTTTTGGTTTCTCTTTCAATATTTAAAAAATTAATTGTATCTTCTTTATATTTATTAATTAAATTATATACATGTTCATCATATTTCTTTGCCCACGTTAGATATTCTTCATAAAGATCTTGAGCAGTCATTTTAGCAATATAATTTTTAGAAATATTATCTAGTTTGGCTAAATCAAATAGAGCTCCACTTGAACTCATTTTCTTAGGACTAAATGGAAATTCATAAAAGAGAGTATCTGGATGACTAGTACGCCACTCTTCAAAATTAGAATTAGCAATTGTCATTACTGAATCAATCACTGCTAAAACAGGATATCCTTTTTCTTCATAGAAAAACATTAAAGCTTCTGGATCTTTTCTTTTAGAAATTTTTCTAATTATATCTCCATCTTTTTTTAAGATTAGTGAGGTATGGATATATTTAGGCATTTTATAGCCAAAAGATGCAAATAAATCAAAATGAATTGGTACGCTACTCATCCATTCTTCTCCACGTACTACATGGGTTGTATGCATTAAGTGGTCATCTACTACATGAGCAAAATGATAAGTTGGAAGTAAGTTCTCACTTTTCATAATGGGTACATCAATGTCATTTTCAGGCATTTCAATTTTACCTTTTGTTAAATCTTCAAAGATAAATTTACGATTAAAATCTCCTTCTGAACGAAAACGAATGGTAAACTTTTCGCCATTTTTTATTCTTTCGGCTTTCTCATCATTTGATACATCTCTAAATTTAGCATATCTTCCATAAATACCAATTCTTTTCTTAGATTTTGATTGATATTCTCTAATTTCATTTAATTCATCACTAGTTAGAAAGCATGGATAAGCTCTACCTATACTAATTAAGTATTTAATAAAAGCATGGTATATCTCTATTCTTTCACTCTGAATATATGGGCCATAATTTCCGACAGTTTTTCCTTCAAATTCATATTCATCAGGATAAATTCCATAATAACTTAAAACATGGTGAATAAATTCGACAGCTCCCTCTACACTTCTTGCTTGATCTGTATCTTCATTTCTTAAAAAGAATACCCCTCCACTTGATTTGGCTAAACAATAATTAATAGTAGCACTCATCATATTACCAATATGCATAAATCCCGTAGGACTAGGAGCAAATCTTACCACTTTAGCTTCTTCTTTTAATTCTCTTTTAGGATATAATAATTCATAATCTTCAGGAGTTTTTGTAATATTAGGAAATATTAAATCTGCTAATTCTTGATTTGTCATAATAACCTCTTTTCTAATATTATTTTACTTGAAAGAAGAAAAAAAAGCAAGGTTTTACCTTGTCATTTCACATTCATGAGCATATTCATGATCATTTTGTAAAAACATTAAATATTCATAAGCTCGATTAACACAAAATTCTGTAGTTAAAACAGATAATATTGCTTGATCACTAGGTGTTATTTTCTTCCTTAAATAATAAGCCTCAACTGCTTGTAATATATAACTACAAATCTCTTCGACATGATTATTAGTCGCTAAAGCTGTTATTACTGTTTGGTATTTATTTGTATCTATCCCTAGAGCAGCATCCTTATCTAATATTAATGATAAACAATAATTTTTTAATGTACGCATAATGTTACCTCCTAATTCAATTGTAAAACAATTTTTTTCGTTTGTAAATTATAAATCTTGATTGCTTTTCATAAATTCTCTTAAAACTTTTGAAAGAGCTCTTTTTTCAATTCGAGATACATAACTACGGGATATTTTTAAATCATGAGCTATTTCTTTTTGAGTATGTTCATCTTCTTTTAATAAACCATATCTCTTAACTAATATTTCTTGTTCTCTGGGTGTTAAAACATGAAAATATTTTTTTAATAAACGAATATTATCTTTTAAGTGAATTGTATCCGCTATATCTTTAGAATCATCTTTAATTATTTCAATTAAATTTACTTCATTTCCATCTTTATCAAATCCAATAGAATCATTTAAACTAATGGTATTAGCTATTTTCTTATTGCTTCTAAAATGCATTAATATTTCGTTTTCTATACATCTAGCAGCATATGTTGTGATTTTTGTTGATTTACTTTTTTGATATGAATCTATTCCTTTAATTAATCCAATGGTACCAATACTTATTAAATCATCTGTATCAAAAACGCCATTATCAAATTTTTTCACTATATGAGCTACTAGTCTTAAATTGCGTTCAATTAAAGTATTTCTAGCTTCTTTATCTCCATTTAACATTTTAGTAATCATTTTTTCTTCTTCTTCGCTACTTAATGGTTCTGGAAATACTTGATTGGAATAACTTCCTGTAAATAAAAGCATATCTTTTATTATACTAAGCAAATTTAAAAACATTTTTTCACTTCCTAATAAAGTATATTTTTTTTTAAAATAAATATGATTTGGTAATTTATAATCGTTTTTCAATATAAAAATTTACTTCTCTTAGGCATTCTTTTATAATATAGTACATGCTTAATTTTAAATTTATTTTTTTAATTTTAGTTCATCTTTTAAAAGGATTATTATTTATGATTTTCAAACTTTAATGTAGATATTTTTAACATGTCAATATTTTTTCTTTTATATAATGATTCTGTATTAGTAGAAACAATTTCATTTTCTTTTAAATTCAGTTTCTCTAAAATTTCCTTAATTGTCTTGTCATTATCACATTCAATTTCTAAATATGGTTCTAACATAGGCCAAATATCTATTTCAATTTGGGCATCTTTATAAGTATAACTATATCTTATCTTTTCTTGATAATTTCTTTTACATATACCCATACTCTCTAATAAATAATTTGCTTCTTCTAAAGATGATACTTCAATTTCAGATTCGACAACATCTTGATAATTATTTTTCTTTTTATTTAAGATATGCTTAACGGTTAATTCAATTTTATCATTACTTTTTCTAAGTCTAATCCACTTATTAGGATTAATCAAAAACTTTTTCATATTAGACTCTAATGTTGGATTATTTAATATTTCTCTAATCTTATCAATATCTAATTTTATGATATCCATGAGATCATTTAGTTCAAACAAAGTTTTTTCTTTAGCTAATTCTTCTTCATTTTCTAAATCAATGTATTCTAATAATAATACTTCTAGCTTCTTTAAATTTGTTTCTATTAGTAACTTATTAGAAGAATTCATTAATTCTTTTATTTCTAAAAAGCGATAGTATAAAGTTGGAATATCATAAACATAAATTTTTTGTTCTTTTTTTCCTTCTTCTTTTGCTCCTATTTTTTTTATTTGATCTTTTACTTGATCAACATTTATATTAAGTACTTTTATTTCTTTTTCTACTTTTGGCATAAGCCCCTCCAATTAAAAATCCTTCTTTAAAATAAAAAATTAGTTTTCTTCTATAAAAAACTTATCTATACTAGTGTTTAAAATTACACTTATTTTATATAAATCATAAATAGAAATAGCCATATTGGTATCAGCAAGTTCAAAGTTTTGCAAAAATTCTTTCTTAATTTCAGCATATTTACTTAATTCATCAATCGTTAAATTTTTTTCTTTGCGATACTTCCTTACATTTTTTGCTACTATTTTATACATTTCAGGATTAAATTCAAAATTTCTACTCATAAGTACACCTCATCTATATTGTACACTTATTTTATTATTTTATAAAGTATTATTCTTCAAAAAATTTTTCCATTGATACATTTAAGACTATAGATATTTTATATAATGTATTTAAACTCATTCCTTCTTTACCAAAAGTTGTTTCAAATCTTCTTAAAAAATCATTAGATATTCCAATATCTGTTGCTAATTGTTCTTGAGTTATTCCTGCCATTTTACGATATTTTCTTACATTTCTTGCTACTACTTCAATTATATTATCTTTAAAAGTAAAATCTCTTTTATATGTCGTCATTCCTTATTCACTCTCCACTATTATTGTACTAGGTTGTGAGATTTTTTACTATGAAGTAATACTTCCTTTTATTGTTATCTACTATATCATTATATGATAAAATCTACGTTTGAACAAGAAAAAAATATTTACTTTTAGTAAAATAAATATTTTGTTTCTCATCATTTAATTCATAATTCTTTTAAACATTCGCTCTAAGTCATAAATACTAAACTTGATAATAGTTGGCCTTCCATGGGGACAATTATATGGATTATCGCACATTACTAATTCGTTTAATAATTCTTCTTGAGCTTCATGACTAATTCGCATATTTGCTTTTATACTCATTTTGCAAGCTAAAGTTGCAGCAAGATGATCATTAAACTTGATAGGATCAAATTGATCTTTTATGGAAATTACTAAATCGATAATTTTTCTAATACTTTCTTCTTCATAATCTTGTAAAATCCAAGTTGGATGGCCTTTTATAACAAACGTGTTTACTCCAAATTCTTCTATAATAAAGCCCATATTGGTTAAAATATTCATATTTTCTTTTAATATTAGAAAGTCAGATGCAGATAGTTCAATTGTTATTGGTATTAAAAGATGTGTAGTTGTAACTTCTTTTTTTCTTAATGAATTTAAATATCTTTCATAGTTTACTCTTTCTTGGGCAGCATGCTGATCAATTAGATATATTCCCTCTTCATTTTGAGCAATAATATAAGTTCCTAGTGCTAATCCTACTGGATATAATACAAAGTTTTTCATATCCTTATTAACTACTAGTTCTTCTTGGGTTTTTAATTCTGCTTTATTTTGATCTTCTTGGATATTTATCTCAAAATTTAATTCTGTTTGAACTGGCTCTTCTTTTTTGGTCATTTCATTTACAATATCAGCGATTACACTATCTTTAATAATATTTACACTTTCTTCTTTTAAAGCGTTAGGAATTAATAGATTATTATAAAGAGTATTTTTAATAGTTGTATATATCAAATCATATAATTCCATAATTTTACTAATTTTGACATCTTGTTTAGTAGGATGAATATTTACATCTACAAGTGTAGGATCGGTATTAATTTTTAAAACTACTATGGGATATTTGCTATCAGGTTTATAGGTATGATAAGCATCATTGATTGCTTTATTGATATCATTATTTCTTATTACACGATCATTTACAAATGTATTAAAATCACTTCTGGTAGAACGTAATACTTCTGGTTTACATATATAACCATAGATATCAAAATCATTATTACTATTTTTAAATTCTAACATTTTATTTGAAATGTTTAATCCATATATTTCATGAATTACTTTTAATAAATTATTAGAACCACTTGTTCTTACAATTACTTTATCATTATTTGTTAAAGTAAATTTAATATTAGGATGAGCTAATGCTAATTTTTCAATCAAGTTTACAGAATTATAGTTTTCGGTATTTTCTGATTTTAAATATTTTAATCGTGCAGGAGTATTATAAAATAAATTGGTTACAGTAATAGATGTTCCAACTCGAAGATCTCCAGCATTATTTTCTAATACTTCCCCTCCTTTAATGTGAATATAAGTAGAAGATGAGCCATCACTTGTTTTTAACTCTACTTCTGACACACTTGCTATAGATGGAAGAGCTTCTCCTCTAAATCCCATTGTATCTATAAAAAATAGATCATCATCTCGAATAATTTTACTTGTTGCGTGTCTTCCAAAAGCAAGTAGTGCATCTTCTTGATCCATACCACTACCATTATCGGTTACTTTAATACTTTCTAAGCCACCTTTTTTTAGGTCTACTTTGATTTCATCTGCTTTAGCATCAATACTATTTTCTACTAATTCTTTTACAATACTAGAACATCTTTCTACAACTTCTCCAGCTGATATTTTATTAGCTAAAGTCTCACTCATTACATGTATTTTACTCATATTCTACCCCACTCAAATCTAATCTTGTTTCTAAATTATCTATATTACTTAAAATAGTTGACGACTTTTTTACGTTAATATATCCTATTCCAGGCAATACAATATCTTCATTAGCATTTATATGCAAAGTAGATGAAGCTTCTATCTTTTGATATTCTCTTGTGATATTTACCGAAGTAGTATAAAGAGTTATATTATTGGAATTTTTAAAATATAATTTATAAATATCATCTATATTTAAGGTTGTATTTGGTTTTATTTGATAGGTTATTGGTTTTAATTCTTTAGAAATAATATTTAAATTTTCATTTGGATAAGAAAAACCAGGTGTATCATAAATGATATAATCTGCTATTTTTATCTTAATAAAATCTAGAGTTGTATTAGGCTTATTACTTGCTAATATTTCCTTTTTAATCTCATATTTTTTTAATATCTTATTCATAAGAGTACTTTTACCTGCATTTGTAATTCCCATAATATAAGCTACTTTTATATTTTCTTCATCCATTATTTTAAAGATATTATTAGAAGCTAAATTATTTTTATTATTGATAAATAAGATGGATTCTTCAATTTTATAGACTTTCTGAAGCCAAAGTATTATTTTAGAAAATTTCATTTCTTTTCTTAATATATCACTCTTACTTATTACTAATACTTTTTTTAGTTTTATTTTTTTAAATAATGCAATTGTTTCTTTATTAATATTTAAAAAATCAATTAGAAAAAAAACAATTCCTGTGCCTTTATTAACTCTTTTTAATATTTCTAATTCATCTACTTTTTCTTCTTTTTTTTCACCATAATATTTTAATCTAAAACAACGTCTACAGTATTTATTTTTTAAACAGGTTGTATATCCTAATTCTTTTTCATTTGTATTTTGAAGGATTTTTCCACATCCAAGACATATTTTATTCATAATACTTTCCCTTCTGTAAAATTTCTTTTTTCTCTAATTTTCGACGAATAAAGCCCTCAAAAAAGCGATTAATTTTAGTACAAAATTTTTCATAATCCCCAATTGGATTGATTAAAATAGAAGTAATTCCTACTCTATTGGCACCATAAATATCTGTTAAAAGCTGATCCCCTATTGCAGCGATTTCATGATACTTCAATTTATAGATATCCATAATTTTTAAATATTTCTTTTTAAAGGGTTTATGAGAAGAAGCGGATACATCAACATTTAATCCTTCTTTAAAAGGAATTAATCTTTTTTTACCACTATTAGAAATAATAATTATTTTAAACTCTCGTTCTAAACTCATAAATAATTCTTTTACTTTTTTAGTTGGTACATCTATATTTACTGGAACTAGTGTATTATCTAAATCAAATAGTAAACATTTAATTCCTTTTTCTTTTAATTTTTTATAATCAATATCATAAATACTTTTTTGATACATATCTGGAATAAAGTTTTGCATTTACATCACCTAACTCATTATATCAAAAAAAAGAAGAAGTATCTATCTACTTCTTGAATATTTCTTCATCTTATTAAAACTTCATTACTAAAATTTTCTTTGAAGCTCTAATCTATTAACTAAATATTCTTTCCTAATTATTTTAAAGCATTCAAAACATTACTAATAATATCTATATTATCAATTGCATCACTTATTTTATCGGTTGTTCTTAAACGATATTTTATTTTCATATTTTCTTTATAATTTTTTAAATTATGAGGATTACGATTCAAATCTTTTAACCAATAAGAATTATACTTCAAAAGATCTAACATTTTCTTATTTTTTTTTAATTCCATTAAAATACTTATTTGCATTTTAATCCTCAAAGAATTTATTAATTGGGCGAGGAGTTATTGGTTCTTTTGTTATTGATGGGGTTGTATTCTTTCCTGTTAGCTCTTGAACTAAAGATAAAGCTTTTTGAGCAGTATTAATATGTTTCTGAACAGAATCCATATCAATATTTTTTACAATATCAGTAATATTTCCAATATTATTGGGAGTAGATTTCTTTAAATAATTTGTCCATGCTCGATCATCTTCTCCATATATATCATATATTTCGTACAAACTTTGCCAAGAAGAATCTCCACTTCTAATACTATTTATCAATTCAGGATGCATACGAGCAAATTCTTTAAATTCTTCTTTTTTTGACATATTTATCACCATTACAATATATGAATGATATTTTTTTATATACTAAAAAAGAAGTGTTACACTTCTATAATTTAAAATCTTCAATAAAGTCCGCCATAGATAAATTTTTTGTTTCTTTTGTTTCTTCAACCGTTTCTTTTTCTATGTCTTCATTTGACTCTATTTTTTCTTTTATTGCTACGACACTTGCTTGATCCAACTTATATTTGCTTATATTAGATCCTGTTGATGATAGATCCATTATAGCAATATCACTATTTTTAAAAATATTAATATCACTATCTGCTTTAGTTAAAATAAGATCTCTAGAACTAGTTAATAAAACATTTAAAATTTTATAGGTTACTGTTTTAGTTTTCTTTAAAAGTAAATTTCCCTTCTTTGCTCTACTATGAGTTTCTAAATCAGTTAATTTAACTCTTTTGGCAGTTTTATTGTCCGTAAATATTGTTAAATATTCAGAATTATGATCAAAGCTAATCATATTTTTTACAATATCATCTTTTAGAGATATTCCTTTTACTCCGCTAGCTTTTGGACCTACTAATGGAACTTCCTCACTATTATAATTTAAATAATATCCATTTTCTGTTGCTAACACGATATTGCCTAAATCTTTTTTTACATCCACTAATAGATCATTTTCTTTTAGTCTCATAGCTATCATTGGTTTTGAGCATCTTGCTACTTCAAAGTCTTTAGCTAATGTTCTTTTAATCATACCCTCTTTAGAAGCTAAAATATAGGTATCTTCTTTATTGTAAATAAAGGATGAAATCACCTCTTCACCTGTAGATAACATAATAATATTATTTACATGTTTTCCTAATTCTTTCCATTTTACATCTGGTATTTTATAAACAGGAATATATAAATAATTTCCCATATTGGTAAATATTACTAAAGTATCTAGTGTGGTACATTCATATAAGCCTGTAATAAAATCTCCAGGTTTTAATGTTGTGTCTTCAGTAGATGCCGCATAGCTTTTAGAACTTACTCTCTTTACATATCCTTCATTCGTTACAACTATGACAACATTTTCTTTTGGAATCATTTCTTTGGCATCTAGTTTTATTTCTTTAATAGCCTCTTCTATCTTGGTTTTTCTTGGTGTTTCATATTCTTTTTTTATTAATTTCAACTCTTTTTTCATTACATATTTTAATGCTTCTTCATCACTTAATATAGCCTTTAATCCTTCAATTAGCTTGAAAAGTCTATTCATTTCTTCTTCTAGTTCTAAAACATCTGTATTTGTTAGTTTATATAATTGTAGTGTTACAATCGCTTCTGATTGTTCTATAGTAAATTTAAATTTATCTACCAAATTATTTTTAGCATCTGCTTTATTTTTACTTGCACGAATTACTTTTATTACTTCATCTAAGATCGATAAACATTTAATTAATCCTTCTACAATATGCATTCTTTTTTCATATGTAGCTAAATCAAACTCGCTTCTTTTTATAATTACTTCTTTTTGATGAGCAATATAAGCATCTAATATTTCTAAAATACCTAATGTTTTTGGAACACGATTTACTATTGCTACCATATTGTAATTGTATGATATTTGTAAATCGGTATTTTTAAATAAATATCCTAAAATCAAATCAGGATTAGCTCCAGCTTTTAAATCAATTACAATTCTTAGTCCTTCTCTATCGGATTCATCACGCACTTCTGCCATTCCATCTATTTTTTTATCAATACGAATTCCATCTATTTTGTTTACTAACATAGCTTTATTTACATCATAAGGAATTTCTGTAATCACTATTTTTACTTTGCCTTTTTCTTTTACAATATCATATTTAGAACGTACTACTACTCTTCCCTTTCCTGTTTTGAAAGCATCCTTTATACCATCTATACCACAGGCTATACCACCTGTTGGAAAATCAGGACCTTTTATTATTTCTAAAATTGTATCTAAATAACAATTAGGACTCTCTATTCTTTTTATAGTAGCATCTATTACTTCTCCTAGATTATGAGGAGGAATATTGGTTGCATATCCAGCACTTATTCCCATTGTTCCATTTACTAACAAATTTGGATATTTAGCAGGCAATACAGTTGGTTCTAATAAACGATCATCAAAGTTAGGAGCAAATTTTACGGTATTCTTATCTAAATCGGCTAATAATTCATTGCTTATTTTAGAAAGTCTAGCTTCTGTATAACGATACGCTGCAGCAGAATCTCCATCCATGGATCCATTATTTCCTTTCATGTCCACTAGAATAGCATTTTGTTTCCACCACTGAGACATTCTAACCATAGCATCATATACGGATGAATCACCATGTGGATGATACTTTCCTAATACATCTCCTACTGTTGCAGCACTTTTGATATATTTCTTATCATAAGTATTTCCTGCTTTATACATAGCAAATAATATTCTTCTTTGAACGGGTTTTAGACCATCTCTAACATCAGGAATAGCCCTATCCTGAATGATCTCTTTTGCATAGGATGCAAAACGTTCTCCCATAATCTCTTCCAAGGCATAATCTTCTATTCTTTTTAGTATATCTTGCATGTTTATCACCTTACTATATTTTAGCACAAAAAAATGGGCAAATAAACCCACTTTACATTAATTTACCATTATTCCTTCTTTTAGTTTCATTTCAATTTATATTAAAGATATCTTTAATATAAAGAAGGCATCAACTATTATTATTGTGTAGTGTAATATAACAGTTAATGTCTATCATAAGTAGATATTTGATAATGCGTGATATGCTAATTATATAAACAATTCAAAATTAAATTTCATATGGTGTTGAAGATGATCCATTTCCACTTTTTATTGTTACATCACTAGCTAGATTAATGACTGGACGTACACCAACTTCAAAATGTACATAACTTGCGTCAAGATTACCATTTGAATTTAAAAGAAATGCACTAGTAGAACCTCCTGGATAAGTTCGATACGGAGACATTGTCCAATAATAGGTATCATTATATAAATAATAACTTGTATTAGTTTGTCCGTATACTCCTCCAGCATAGGCTACTTCATCTGCGGTTATTAATCCTATGGGATTAGATAACGCTTGATTTCCTTTACTACTTCCACTTACTGTATATAAATCACTACTA